>Ga0209777_10000833_pt1 | contig 47687 bp, 42 predicted proteins | sample FrelakmetHBP12HB_FD_187147 | JGI IMG/M metagenome (GOLD analysis project Ga0209777, IMG submission 187147) | Freshwater lake sediment microbial communities from the University of Notre Dame, USA, for methane emissions studies -HBP12 HB (SPAdes)... | ecosystem: Environmental > Aquatic >... | reverse complement strand
ATGAGTTCCAACGAATCGATAAATTTCTTGCCTGCCTCCAAACCGCCTCTGATCCCGAATCCGAGAATCGCCCCCGCACCTTTCGGCAGGTACTTAGCCGCCCTTCCCCTCTCCGAACTGGACTTAAGCCCCGGATAATTGACCCAGGCGACCTTAGAATGTTTTTCGAGATACTCCGCCACTGCCAGGGCATTCTCGGAATGGCGCGGCATCCTCAAATGGATCGTCTCCAGTCCCTGAAGAAACAGGAAGGCGTTAAACGGCGAGAGCGCCGGGCCCAGGTCGCGGAGGAGGCAGACTCGCGCCTTCATGATATAGGCGATATTCCCCATGGGCTTCAGGGCCTCCACAAAATTTATACCATGATAGCTCGGATCAGGCCCGTCAATGAGAGGAAACTTTCCGCCCGTCCAGTCAAATTTCCCTGAGTCAACGATAAGGCCGCCAAGGGAAGTCCCATGACCTCCGATAAATTTGGTTGCCGAATACACGACTATATCAACGCCGAAATCAATGGGACGAAGGAGATACGGCGACACTGTATTATCCAGTACAAGGGGAATGCCCTTCTTATGGGCAACGCCGGCCATGCCTTCAAGGTCAGCTACATCAAGTTTGGGATTGCCGATAGACTCCGCATAAACGGCCTTTGTCTTCGGTGTTATTGCTCTCTCAAAAGCAGCGAGGTCGTTTGATTTGACGAAATTGACATTTATCCCCAGGCGGGGAAAGGTATAATGAAAGAGGTTGTACGTCCCCCCGTAAAGGTTGTCAGCCGAAACAATCTCGTCGCCCACCCGGGCGATGTTGAGGAGCGCCAGGGTGATTGCCGACTGGCCGCTCGCGACGGCCAGCGCACCGACGCCGCCGTCCAGAAGCGCCACCCGCTTCTCCAGCACGTCGGTCGTTGGATTCATCAGCCGCACATAAATATTGCCGAATTCCTTCAGGCCGAATAGATTGGCCGCGTGCTCCGTGTTCTTGAATTGATATGAAGTTGTCTGGTAAATGGGAACAGCCCTTGCTCCCGTGGCCGGATCCGCTTCCTGGCCGCCGTGCAGGGCCAGGGTCTCAATTTTCAATTTCGCATCGATCTTGCTCATGTTATCTCGCCTTTCATGTCATCGTGTTGTGGACAGGCAATTAAATATCGCATTGATTAGTGGGGGAGAGGTAACCCATGATGCCGGATATAGTCCGGCATGACGTATACTTGATTGCCTTGTCAGTGCATTGAATCAGTTTGTCAAACGATTCTCTCCTCGCCGCTGAAGATACACATTATGCTTCCCCGGGCGAGACCGACAACGGTCAGATTGACGTTCCTTGCCAGTTTCACGGCCTGGTTGGTCGGCGCTCCGGCAGCCACGATTACCGGTATCCGGCACCGCAGTATCTTGGACAATATCTCCGATGATACGCGGCCGCTGGTTAAGATCATCTTGTTTTCAAACTCAAGTCCCCGGCACAGGGCTTCGCCGATAACCTTATCGATCGCGTTGTGCCTTCCTATATCGTCACGGAAGATGAGAATATCCTTCCCGTCCGCAAGGGCGCTGCTGTGAACGCCTCGCGTTTCCTTATGCTCGGGAGATATCGTTTGAAATATCACCATGAATTCCTCGATTTTCTTACAATCCACGGTAAATCCATCGGGGAGCCGCACCCGGTGCATCACATCCAAAGGATTGTGAAAGATTACTCCCTTCCCGCAGCCGGAGGTATATATCCTCTTGAAGAGCATATCTTCAGATATCCCCTCCCCGGCAAGCTTCACCGTGGCTTTCCAGCGATCCCGGTCAATGATCAAACTCTTGACGTCACTGGCTTCTGCAATAAAGCCGGAGTTAAAAAGGAAACCATACACGAGGTTTTCCGTATCCCCGGGGCTCGAGAGCAATGTGACCAGTTCGTTCCCGTTCACCTCTATGGTAAGAGGCACTTCTTCCGAGACACGGCGGGAAAGCCTCTCTCTCATGCCTTTCCTGATAACGGTTATGTCAAATGGTTCCATATCTGCACCTAATTCTGCAATCATCTAGTGATCAAGCATTATCTGGAGACTGCTCTTCGCTCTTCTGATTATTTCCGGCGGCACAGTAACTTCATGCTGCATCTCCTCCAGAGCCCACAATACCTTCTCCAGCGTCGTCAGTTTCATATTCGGACAGACCGCCCGTTCCGATGCGGGATAGAAAGATTTGTCGGGATTTTGCTTTTTCAGTCGGTGGAGAATGCCAATTTCCGTCCCTATAATAAATGCCCTCGTCTTCGTTTCCCTAGCATGCCTCATCATGCCCTCCGTCGAAAGAACTTTGTCAGCCAGCTCGGTGACGCCCGGCGTGCATTCGGGATGCACCAAAACTTCTGCATCAGGATACAGCGCCCTTTTCCTTGCAATATCTTCGGGCAATATTTTCACATGTGTCGGGCAGTAACCCTTCCAGGAAATAAAATCCCTTCCAACCTGGGTAGATATATAATGAGCTAAATATTGATCCGGGGCGAAGATTATCTCATCCGCGCTCCGAGAAGCCCACCGCACTATCTGCTCCGCATTGCCTGATGTGCAGCAGACATCACATTCGGCCTTGACCTCAGCAGTTGTGTTCACATAGCAGAGAACCTTTGCCTGTGGATGTTCTCTCTTTAGTTTCCTGAGATCTTCGGCCGTAATCATATCCGCCATGGGGCAGCCTGCCTTGATGTCCGGGATGAGGACAGTTTTTTCCGGTGAAAGAATTTTCGCCGTCTCCGCCATGAAATAGACCCCGCAGAACACGATAACGTCCGCAGCGGTCTGTGATGCCTGGATACTCAGCCCCAGGGAATCGCCTACATAGTCCGCGATATCCTGAACCTCGGGTATCTGATAGTTGTGGACAAGAATGACGGCATTTCTCTCTTTTCGTAATCGGTTAATCTTTTCAACAAGTTCCATGCAAAACCCCTTCGATGATTCCCCCTCCCAGAACACGGTCCTCCGCATAAAATACAACTGACTGGCCGGGGGTGATTGCCTCCTGCTCTTCCGTAAATGTTACCCTGACAGTGTTGCCCTTGAGATCTACTGTGCAGGGCGCTTCGCGTTTCCGGTATCTGATCTTGGCTGAAACCTCGCGGGGCAAGTTTCCAACAAAAAGATTCAAATCTCCGGCGACAAGCCCGTTTGCCTTGAGGTCCTTTTTTTCGCCGACGATTATGTGATTGTCCTCATAATTGATAGAGATAACGTAAAGGGGGGTTCTGCTGCTGATGCCCAGACCTCCCCGCTGGCCTATAGTATAAAATATAATCCCCCTGTGCTTACCCAAGACACTTCCCTGCATATCCAAAATGGGACCAGGCTCAAAATCCTGCACCCGCTCCAACAGAAACGTCTGATAATTTTTTTGCGTCACAAAACAAATATCCTGGCTCTCCTGCTTCCGTGCAACTGGTAAAGCCGCTTCTGTTGCCATCTGCCTGACTTCCTCTTTGGTCAGGGATGCAAGAGGAAACAGTATGGACCCCAGGCCATCGTAGGGAATAGGATAAAGAAAATATGTCTGATCCTTTCTCTTGTCCCGGGGCTTTTTCAGAAGAAAACCTCCGTCATTCCTTTCAATGGCAGCGTAATGTCCGGTAGCCAAAAAATCAAACCCGAGAACCTTTGCTTTTTCCAAAAGACTCCCGAATTTGAGGTAACGGTTGCAGTCTACGCAGGGGTTCGGCGTCCTGCCCCTCAGATACTCACTCACGAATCTCGCAACTACCTTTTCCTCAAGCTCATCGGAATAATCGAAGATATAGTGAGGAATTTTGAGCCGGCTGCAGACCTTTTTCGCATCATCGACTGCGGCGGGGCCGCAGCACCTGACGCGATCTTCTTCATCTCTGATGCCGAGACACATGGTAACCCCGGACACATCGTACCCTTCATTCTTTATGATCATGGCCGCAACGGACGAATCAACGCCACCGCTCATGGCCACCAAAACCTTTTTACTCATCTTACCCAACGGCTTCACCCCATTTGCAATTTCCTGACCGGTTTGCCGGACGCTGGAATTGAAGTTCTCCCGCGATAATCATCAAGGGCTTTTTTAAGGGCTTCTTCCGCGAGTAAAGAGCAGTGCATCTTGATGGGCGGCAGTCCACCCAGGGCGTCTGCTACGGCCCGATTAGAGATTTTCAGGGCATCATCGATTGTCTTGTTTTTTACCAGCTCTGTAACCATGGAACTCGTGGCAATAGCAGCCCCGCAGCCGAAGGTCTTGAACCTTGCATCCGTAATAACACCATCTTTAACCTTGATATATAGTTCCATTATATCGCCGCATACGGGGTTTCCCACTCTTCCAACCCCATCAGGATTTTCAATTTCACCGACATTTCTTGGATTTCTGAAATGCTCCATGACCTTTTCACTGTACTCCATTACTTGACCTCCTTCTTGTACAAAGGAGACATAGCGCGCAGTTTACGGACAATGACGGGAAGGCGCGTGAGCACGTAGTCGATATCTTCCTCCGACGTCAGTCTGCCGAGAGTAAATCTCAATGACCCGTGGGCGAGCTCATGCGACAGCCCGATGGCCGCAAGCACATGCGACGGCTCCAGAGACGACGAGGTACAGGCAGAGCCTGTTGAACAGGCGATCCCTTCCATGTCAAGATTCAACAGCATGGATTCGCCCTCCACGTATGAAATGGAAACATTGACGTTATTCGGGAGCCTCTCTTGAGGGTGCCCGTTTAAACGCGCATATTCAATGCTGTCAAGAATGCCTTTGATCATTTTATCACGGAGCAGGGTCAGTTGCTCGATCTCATTTGCCATCTCGTCCTTTGCCAGTTCCACAGCCTTTCCAAACCCGACGATCCCGGGCACATTATGAGTAGAAGCCCTGCGGCCCTGCTCCTGGTCGCCGCCATGCATGAAGGGCAGCATGCGTATGCCTTTCCTTACGTAAAGGATACCCACCCCCTTCGGTCCATACAGCTTATGCCCGGAGGCGCTAAGGATGTCCACGTTCAGTTCGCTTACATTGACGGGGACATGACCGAGGGTCTGTACGGCGTCGGTATGAAAGTATACCCCTTCCCTTCGTGCAATTTTACCGATCTCAGCAATTGGTTCAATAGTCCCTATCTCGTTATTGGCCTGTATGATAGAAATCAGGATCGTCTTTCCGGAAATTGCCTTTTTCACATCCGCGGGATCGACCAGGCCAAATTCATCAACAGGGATATAGGTCACTTCAAACCCCTGTTTCTCCAGAAAATGACACGGTTCCATAACTGCATGGTGCTCTATCTTCGAGGTAATGATGTGATTCCCCTTTTCGCGTCTTGCGTAGGCCACGCCTTTGATTGCAGTATTATTGCTTTCCGTGCCCCCGCTTGTAAAAACAATCTCTTCCTGCTTGGCGCCGATAAATTGCGCAACGATGTAACGAGCCTCCTCAATGGCATGCTTGGCCTCCTGACCGAATGCATGGAGACTTGAGGGATTCCCGTACATCTGCGAAAAGAAGGGCAACATGGCCTCTAACACCCTCGCATCTGTCGGGGTAGTCGCTGCGTTATCGAGATATATTTTTTTCACTGTATATCCTCAGCATAGATAATCCGAATCCGCCCCTACAGTTTCTCCGGTGGGGGCTTGTTGGATATTATCATCTCTTAGATATTATGCATCATCGCCTTTTGAGCTTTTTCCTGATTCATCTTGACCAGCATATCCAGAGTTATCGAACTTAAGGTCTCTGAAATCTTTCCTCCTATGATCGCCCAGACATCGTGGCTTGCACAGATGGGCACCCTCGGACACTTGGAAGGATCCTTCACGCAGTCCACCAGAGAACAGTCCCCCTCAAGTACATCCATGATCTCTTTCATGGTGATCTGCGATGGATCCTTAGCAAGACTATATCCTCCATATGCCCCCCTGTTTGAATTCACCAGACCAACTCCACGCAAGGGTATGATAATTTGACTGAGGTACTTCTCAGAGATATTCTCTCCCTTGGCTATATCCTTCAGAAATACAAGGCCCTTGCCATAATTAAGGGCCAAGGCAACCATCAACCGGACACCATACCGGGCTCTCGTGGAAAGTTTCATAAGCTATTGTACGTATAATCACTACTAATGCTATCGTTTCAGTAGTGATTAACCCAAAAGAAAGCCGTTTGTCAAGAAAAAATTTACGTATTTGCTTGCTTGCGACTATTGTGATAGTTATAATTTGTACATATCCACTGCGTTCTGCAATATTTCAGAAGGATATCTTTAGTTTATCATGTCACAAAGAATCTATTACTACAGCACAAATAGAAATCTTGCCGGTATCCCCGGCCTTGTTCCATGGAAGAAGTCTGTTTCCTTCAGAGAGGCGCTCCTCCATGGTCAGGCGCCCGATGAAGGACTCTTCATGCCGGATCCCATTCCGGTCCTTCCCATACAGAGTATCATGGCCCTCCAAGGCACACCCTACACGAGAGCCGCCATGCTTATTGCGACAGCCTTTCTCGCCGATGAAATCCCTTGCGAGGTGTTGGAGAAGATTGTAGCAGAGTCGTACAACTACCCGGTCCCGCTTGAGAGAGTGGTAGACCGCAAATACATCATGCGGCTGGATCAGGGACCGACTGCGTCTTTCAAGGACTTTGCGGCCAGGATGATGGCCCGATTGATGAGCTATTTCCGCGATCAGGGCAAGAGGCTGAATGTCCTGGTTGCCACATCGGGAGACACGGGAAGCGCTGTTGGTGAGGCCTTCAATGGTGTCGAAGGCATTGACGTCTACATACTTTATCCGAAAGGCGAAGTCAGCGGCAGGCAGAAAAAGCAACTCGACACGATCGGGGGCAATGTCCAGGCAATCTCTGTACTGGGCAAGTTTGATGATTGCCAGAACCTTGTCAAGCAGGCCTTCTCGGACCCGTCTCTTGCTGCCTTTAACCTGACATCGGCAAATTCCATTAATTTCGGGAGGATCCTCCCTCAGATTATTTATTATGTCTACGCCTATTCACAACTTGCCGGAGCCGGCGAAGAAATAGTCTTTTCTGTTCCTTCGGGAAATTTCGGCGACGCCCTGGGATGCGAATATGCAAGGAGGATGGGCCTCCCTGTAAAGAAGCTTGTCATGCCAACTAACGAGAATGACGAATTTCCCAAATTTCTGGAGACAGGCGTGTATGAAAAGATATCACTGTCTCGAGCGTGTCTCTCCAGCGCTATGAACGTTGGTCATCCAAGCAACCTCGCCCGATTCTTCGACCTGTATGGGGGAACAGTTGATCGCGGGGGCACTGTCCATAGATACCCGGATATAAACGAGATGAGGCGATACATTTTCTCCGTGAGCATCACCGACGAAGAGACAAGAAAAACAATCAGAAGGGCGTACGATCAGTATGGAATCCTGCTGGAGCCGCACGGAGCGGTAGGCTGGAGGGGCCTTGAGATATACATGGAACGATACGGTGACTTCCCCTTATGCGTATCCCTGGAGACAGCTCATCCGGCCAAATTTCCCGATGAAATCGAAGACCTCCTGGGAATAAGCCCTGAACTGCCGAAGAGCATGAAGGACATCGACCGAAAAATAGGAGCGTCCTTTGAACTCTCCGCAGGCTATCAAGAATTCAAGGATTACTTGAAGAGCCGCCTCAAAATGCGATCATAAGTGAAATAGAAAATGCCGGAAGCCATGCTTGTATCGCACTTTTTTCAACAATGGCTATCTAATATCAAATTTCACATATGTTCTTCCCGTTATATTGACCTTGATCGTGGCATTGGATTGCCTGCTGTTTTCGAGTTTAACATTGCCGAACGGTGATACAGTTCCTCTCGGCAAAAAATTAACCGTATGTCCCGCTCCGAAATTGGCAGCAATGATCCTAATATCTGACCCGAATGCTAAGGGGCTTTTAGTGACAGGGGTGGATGTGCCCGGCTGGATCGTATAGCTGCTTCCGCCAATATCAAAAGCGATCCGATAGGTCTTGCCCTCTGAGACTGCCCTCGACTTGTAAACAAAAAAATCAGAAACAATCTCTCTCGCTGCTGACTTTAAATTCCTGTTTAACGTATACGCATGAAGGCTTAATCCGCCAATAGTGGCAACTATTGCCAATACGGCAATGACGATCATCAATTCAACAAGTGTAAATCCCTTCCTCGATTTCATCATTTGTGACCTCATGAAAAGTCAAAAATAAAGCGGGAAACGGATTGCCGATTGCTAAGTGGAAAGTTCCTTCTTCGTGATCTGTTAAGTTGGTTGGTTATTTGAATTCGGTAGCAAGCGAATGCCGAACGATACTGTTCCTTAAGAATCGAAGATTACCTGCAGCTTGCGGAGAGCTTCAATTTCTATAAATTGAATAAACTGATTGAACAGCCCAAATGGGTACAGACTTATTTAATATATGTATATCTTAAAAAGCAATATGAAAAAATACATCCCTTGATCATATTGCCGTTCAATTTTCATTTAGTTCCGGCTTTTTCAATGTCAGAACATGATCAATACATGCAGGAATGTCATCTTGATAATGCGTCACATATAGGAGACTCGTATCTGTGTCTCTGCCGATCATCTCGATCAGGCGCATAAAAAGCTTTCGATTCTCTTGATCCAGACCTTGACAAGGTTCATCAAGTATAAGGAGCTCAGGCGATTTCACCATGGAACGAGCCAGGAGCACCATCCTTCTCTCCCCGAAAGAAAGTTGAGTAAATATATTATTTGCAATGTGTGATATCCCGAAAAACTCAATCCATTTATTGACCTGTTCCTTATGTCCCGAATCAAGATTTCTATAGAGCCCTATGGTGTCAAAGATGCCGGATGCCACGACATCACATGCCGTTATCTCTTTTCTGTAGAGCGTTTGAATCTCTGAAGACACCATGCCGATATGTTCCTTGATATCCCAGATGCTCTCTCCTGATCCTCTCCTCTTTCCAAATAAATATATTTCATTGGCATATGCTTGAGGATTATCACCTGCAATCAAACTCAAGAGAGTGGTTTTCCCCGAACCACTGGGCCCAACAATCGCCCACTTTTCGTTTCGCCTGACAGTCCAGTTCAGATTATTCAAGACCAGCGTATCTCCGTATTTCACTGAGACGTTCCTCATATCAACTAATTTACCTTTTCTATTTGACGCACTTTTTGCAGCACCATACGTTTTCTTGTCCAATGTCAATCCGTGGTCAAAATATTTCACGTCATATAGCCGGCTTAGATTTCCAGTTGTCAGGATGTTGTTTCGTTTTCCCTGCATCAGTAATTTGCCATTTTTGACAAAGAGTATGTCTGAGATAAAGGGAAGAATTTCATGCGCGCGGTGCGTAACCAGGACTATTTGGAGCCCTTGCCACGCCAGTTCAGCTACGGATTCCGAAAGTTCTTTTCGCGATCCGGCATCAATTCCGGCGAGGGGTTCATCGAGAATCAGGAACTTCGGAGATTTTATTAATGCCCTGGCAATAAGCACCTTCCTTATTTCACCGGAGGACAGATAGCGTATACCGCGATCCAGAAGGTTGCGAATTCCGAGAATCTCTGCAATCCGCTCGAGATCGCGCCATTTGCCTTTTTCATCATTATTGTCGCCCATAATTGTCGTTCTGGCTTTTTCAAAATCATCCAGTTTGCCGGAGAAATAGCGCGACATGTCCTGAAATTTCTCCCTTACGATCAAATGCTCCTGGAGTTCGGATGATACACAACCGATTATCTCGGAAGGATGCTGTGGAAAGTGATAGGTAATACTGCCCTGAACATAGGGCACATCGCCAGTGATCACCCTGACCAGCGAAGACTTGCCTGCTCCATTCGGTCCCAGTACCGCCCAGTGCTGACCGGTCAAAATCTTCCAAGAAGTGTGGGGGAGGATAAATTTGTCACGTAAGCGAATTGTAATATCTTCAATTGTGATGACCGGCTCATCCATATATGCAGTTACGCGCGCCCTCCGTCAGACTTGAGGTGGATGAGAATATTCCAAGCGGCAAGTTCCATATTTCCATCTCTTATGTCATTCATATATTGCTCATAAGAATTGATACTTTGACAGGACGTCCTAAGCAGAATGTCCCTTATCCATTGTCTCAAATAAATTCATGACCGCTTCCGCCATGAGCAGGTAACCTTCCTCTGTGGGGTGCACATAATCGTGCTGCACCAAAGATTCAAACGGAACAACTCCATCATTGATCTTCTTCTTCCAGTACTCGTGCACAAGTGCAACGGGAATCCCGTAATACTCTCCTAATTCCTCGAGTTGGCGGTAGAAACCTTCCACAAGGCGATTATCATGTTCGTCATCGACGTATCCTGAGGTTATGAGAATAATATCGACATCGCCTGTTTCCCTGACTTTATCGATTATCCCCCTTATATTTTTTTTAAATTGCTGTTCCGTGTATCCCGAAAAGGCATCGTTGAGGGCGTATTGTATAAAAACGCAATCGGGGTTGTGGTGAAGGACATCCCACCTGAGCCGGTACAGGCCAGAATCTGCAGTGTCTCCGGGTATGCCACTGTTGACGATTCTGCATGTGCTGGCAGGGAACTTTATGTGAAGCATCTCTTCCAAGAAATCGATGTAGCCCTTTGAGACCATCCATCCTTGCGTCAAGGAATCGCCGAGAGCCACAATAGTTACGGGCATCCCGCCTGCGAGCTTATTTATGGTATTTGTTGGTTTGATCAATCGTCCTCTTTACGGCATCAAAGGATCACGTTTGCAGCTTGGCAAGCGAGATCTCACCCTCCTTCTTAATGTAATCGGGAAGCCCGCTCGCCAGTATCCGTTTCAGCAGCTCCTCGCTCCAGGGCGCGGCCATGCTACCGAGGGCACGGACGGCCAACGCCTCCCTGAGGGTCTTCGGAGGATAGGCCCTGTTTACGGAATTCATCTCCGGGTAGAAGAATTGGATATATCCTTTACGGACGTTCGGTCCGTACACATTTATGGTGACGGCCGTGTCGCTCCCGAAGTTTTCCATTCTGTGAATTCCTTTATTCAGAGGCAGCACGTACGTCGTTTCACCAGGATTGAGGACGATAGAAGATACCTCCTCCAATTCTGCGTACCCTTCTTTTTTGCCGTCGTCCAGGCGCATATACTTGCGTTCCCCGATGGGCCGAACGAAGCTTCCGATGATTCCCCATGATCCGTGATCATGGATGGTATCACGGAGGCCCTGATCCCAAATATAGCACAGGACAAGAAAAGGGCGGTCGGGGCTTCTGTGCAGGGTAATCTCATTCGGCCAGATGCTTGGCTTCTGGCTCTGGGAAAATTCCTTATCGAAAAGTATTCTCTGAAGGATGTCGCCGAACCACCGCTGCTGATTCATAAGTTCGCCGACGAGAGACCGGCTTATATTGATCAGGGTTGATATGTCCGGTTTGCCCTCTAGGAGGTCACTCAAACTTGCACAGAACTGCTCCAGATTTGTGATTGCCATTTTCATGGTACCTCGTTCTTTCCATGTTCTTCTGCTTTGGACCTCGGAGCGGCATTGCCCCTCGTAAGCCCATATTTCCGTACGTGCGTCCAGGACTTGTATTCGGGGTCATCAGGGTTTGCAGCCAGGGACTTGGCCTCCTTGAGGTATTTTTTTTGGATACCCTTCTGTTTGTAAAGCATCCGGTCCTTGCCTATGGGGCACACCTTGGTGCATATACCGCAGGGGTAGCAGCCTCTCTTGGTGAGTTCCTCGGCCATCTCCAAGCAGGCCATTTTATTGTAATCACCGACTACACGGTCTTCGCTCATCACGAGAGCCTTCTTGGGACAGCAATGACAGCACAATCCACACTTGATGCAGAGTTCCTTCTCCACGAGCGGGTCTGGCGGTATAATGGCTGCCGTAAAGACAGAAACAAACCGCACCCTGGGACCGAATTCCGGAGTCAGAAGGCAGTGGCTGACGCCGATGGTGCCGAGTCCGGCATATTTCGCGGCCATGACGTGACTGAATGCTGCCATGGGCGCATCCCGCAGGGCCTTTAGGCTGGCATAGACATCACGGCCGAAAAAAAAGGAGGCGTGTCCCATGCGGTTGAGATGCCGGGTCAGGTCGTAGGCCAATGTGTCCAGCTTCCGGTTAGCCGTACGGTAAAGCTCCCTATGTAGGACGGAGGGTGTCGTCTCCACAATAGGAAGGGGCATTTCAAGGCCGATCACGATGACGGTCCGGGCCGGTGGCCAGAGGGACCGGGGACGGAAATCAGACGGCACCTCGCCGGCGTCATCCCAACGCTCCACGGGGGCAAAACCAACAAGGTCTGCTCCCCGATCCTTGCAGAAATCTATGATATGATCTTTGAGTTCCTGACCTTCAATCAAGCATTTTTTGCGCGGTTCCATAGAATATATTTATAACCCATTCCTAGCTGAAAGTAAAATCTATTGGCCTGAGATTTTGGTGAAAGACAAATCCGCGATGGCGGCATCTGCACAGATACAGAAATTATGATTTCTAAGAGTAGTTGACTGTCATCCGATGTCTCTTGGCAGGGAAGACCCGATCATATACCTGCCACTTATCTCGTCATGACCAGTTTTTGTTCCTCTTTGGGAACATACCATTTGATAAAATTATACCCAATTCCCAGAGGTGCAGGTTTAATGCCGTGGAATCGGGCATGGACAATGGGCAGGGCATCGGGAACATACAGAAAAGTATAGGGTTGGTCTTCCGCTAATATCTCCTGTATTCTGTCATAATATTTTTTTCTTTCTTTCTGGTCGAAGGTGTCCCTTCCCTTTTCTATAAGTCTGTCAATCTCTTCGTTCTTGTATGATATAAAGTTCAGCTCCTGCGGTCCTGTTTTACTCGAATGCCACACATCGTATATGTCGGGATCGAGGGGTATGGTCCAGCCCAGGATTGTGGCGTCAAAGCGCCGCTTATTAATAAAGTCATTGACAAAGGCAGCCCATTCCAGAACCCTGATCTTAACCTTGATGCCTATCTCGGAAAGACGCCTTTGAATAATCTCTGCACATTTTGCCCGGATCTCGTTCCCCTGGTTAGTAATAATCTCAAATACGAAGGGCTGGCCATCTTTATCCAGTATGCCGTCACCGTCGGTGTCCTTCCATCCAGCAGCCGCCAGGAGTTCTCTTGCCTTCCCGGGATCGTATGGATACGTCTTTACATTGGGGTTGTAGACCCAGGTACCAGGCTTGTAAGGGCCGGTGGCCGTCTTGCCTAGGCCCAGCAGGATACCCTGGATGATCTCGTCTTTGTTGATACCGTACGCTATAGCCTGCCGCACCCTTTTGTCGGCGAATAGCGGATTTTTCAGATTGTAGCCCAAGTAAGTATAGGAAAAGGACAGATACCGGTACTTATTGAAATTTTTCCGGAAGAGATTGTTTTCTGTCTGCCTTGTGTACTGAAGGGGCGTCAGATTCATCCGGTCTATGCCATTTGCACGCAATTCCAAAAACATGGTAGCAGTATCCGGTATGATCCGCATTATATAGCCGTCGATATACGGCCTGCCCTCGAAATAGTCCGGGTTTGAGATGAGGACTATCTTTTGGCCCGGTACCCACTCCTTAAAGATGTATGGTCCTGTGCCTATGGGATGGCGCGCCAGGGGAGATGTCGTGATGTCTTTTCCTTCAAGAAGATGCTGCGGCAAAATCGATGTGCCCCAGCTCATGAGCGCAGGGGCGAAGGGTTTGGCATATGTAACCCTGAAGGTAAAATCGTCCAGAACCTCTGCCTTCTTTACCTTGAGAAAGTCACCGGAATATGCCGTGGGCGTCTTGGGGTCAATCGTAACCTGATACGTATATAAGACGTCGCGGGCCGTTAAGGGGTAGCCGTCATGCCATTTTACGCCTTTCCTCAGATGGAACGTAATGACGAGCCCGTCCCTTGATACGTCCCATGATTCGGCAAGGTCCCCTACTATATTGATGTCTTTGTCATACTTGACAAGACCGTTAAATACCAATCCGGAGATTTCATGTGAGGTACTGTCTGAGGAAAGGATGGGAATCAGATTGCTTGCATCACCAATGGACCCCTCAACCATAATGTCTCCATAGGCGGGTCCTGAATCCGTCAGATTACGGGTGGTGCCTGCCTCGTCTTTATAATTACAGCCCACTAAGGCCAAATGAATGGTAATGACAATTAACAAACCAATATATGCTAAATTACTCATGACGCGAAGATTACAGGATACAGAAGACCTTATCAATGAAATTCTGCGCTCTTTTGAACTTGACACACCCCTGCCTCTCTCATATAGTTTTCTCCGCTTGCATGCTATTTCCTATAGAAGAACCTTATAATGCCTTATCAGTATAGTTTCTCCAAAAGACCATAAGCCCATGTCCGAAAAGACAAGATCTAACTATAACAATTTGAAAAGTAAAATGGAACGGCCCCATCTTGTTCTTGCTACAGCATGGGACATACTTAGTGATGCCATAAAAAATTTCCAGGCCAACGGCAATACGAATCAGGCTGCAGCTATTTCACTTTATGCGATGCTGTCTGTAATTCCTCTATTTATCTTAACCATACTGCTAGCAAGCTCAATTTTCAGCTCACATCCAAACATTCAGAACGAGCTCATTGAAAAAATCCGGGGCTTTCATCCTTATTTCTCAGAATCACTTCTATCCCAGCTGGGACCTGTGGAGCAAAAAAAAGAACTCCTGGGCTGGGTGGGGATTATAAGTCTGATATGGTCTTCTGCCATGATCTTCAGTGCTGTTGAGACGGCCTTGAACATGATTTTCCGCTCGAGAGGCCAGCGAAATTACGTCGTATCAAACCTCCTTGCCATCGCCATGATTCCTACGGGGTGGGCTGTCGGCATCGCCAGTGTCGGGATTACGTATGTTTCAACAATCCTTGTAAAACAACCTCCTCTTTTCAGCAATGAGTTCATGATTCTTCCTTTCTTGCATGGTGCGCTGTTTCGCTATGTCCTGCCTTACATGCTGACGGTTGCATTTTTTACAATTGTCTACAAAATAATTCCCACAGGAAAAGTAAGCCTGGGAAGTGCACTGACGGGTGCTGCCATCTTTGCATCTTTAATGGAAATTGCTAAACATTTTTTTACCTGGTATGTGTCTGGTGACGCAAAATACCATGTAGTATTTGGTTCTCTGGAATCCGTTGTCATCCTTGTACTCTGGGTTTTCTACGTGGCATTAATCCTCCTATTCTGTGCAGAGCTTATGTCTTCTTACCAGAGAAGAAATCTGATCCTCCTTGAAAAGGCATTCCTAAAACCCAGAAAGAAGATCATGAAAATCGAGGAGCGCCTGTTCCGGAAATTCGGTCGCACGTACCCCAAAAACACCTATGTCTTCAGGCAGGGAGACACAGGACGGGAAATGTACTACATCCTCATGGGTAACGTGCGTGTTGAGAAAATTGCCGGCCAGATAAAAAAGGTCCTTGCCGAAATGGGGCCGGGAGAATACTTCGGTGAAATGGCAGCGTTGATCGAAGAACCTCGTACCGCTTCGGTACAAGCCACGGAGGACAGCAACGTGGCTGTCATTGACGGGAACACTTTTCGCAGCCTCTTGAGGGAAAGCGGCGATGTGTCTCTTTTTATGCTTAAAGAATTTTCGAACAGAATCAAACAAACAGGCAACGCCCTAGGTGAACTTACTCATTCCGGGATCAGATTGATAACCGTTCTATATTTTCTGATGAAGTGGCCCCTGCCTGACGACGACGATCCCCTTTATGAACTTGCCAGGTATACTAGAAAAGAGGCGGTTGAGATCCAGCAGGTATTGTGGGAACTCAGAGATCAGGGTGTCATAACCATCCGGGACGGACATATTTCCTATTTTGGTAGAGAACGTGCATGGGAACTACTGAATGATCAGGTTTTTTTCTCGGAAAGACGCCTGGAGAGACGAGAGCTTAACGTCCATCTATAAATTTTCTTTAGATCTTACAAGTGCATCATCGTCAAGTTCATGCCATCAGCGCATCCTTCAAAGCCTCTCGGGCCACAACCTATTGGTGGCTAACGCGGCAAGCAACGGATACCAAGAATGATGACCATCAGACGCCCCTCTGATGCGTATTTATCACGACAGCGCCTCTAAATGTGCTGCAATTCTGTCCTAAAATTCGGTGTGACATAATTGGGGTAGGGAACACTTTCAAGAGCTCTTTGCCCTTGACATCATGATGTAAAGCACTAAGTTATAAAAACTTGCAAGCATTTGAACGATAGACTAGTATAATGTACATGTATGAAAAGTGGCAGAATACCTACTCTCTCAATCCAGCATTCAGCCTCCGGACATTGCCCTTCAACAAACGGTCCGAGATTCGACTCCGTCAGGGGGTATGAAGTGAGGCTCTGAGGCAGATATATGATAAGTATCTCAAGGCTGTGCTGCGGCGCAGCAGAAACTATGGACTCACTCCGTTATGGAAACGACAAGCATAAACGGCCTGTGGTAGTTTGGAATATGACCAGAAGCTGTAATCTCAAATGTATACACTGCTATTCAAACTCCCGGGACATCAGATACAGTAATGAATTGACCACAGACGAGGGCAAGAAACTCATATCTGATCTTGCCGCCTTTGGATCACCTGTGCTCCTTTTTTCCGGCGGTGAGCCCATAATCAGAGAGGATCTCTCTGCGCTGGCCGAGTTAGCCGTAGATCGGGGCATGAGGGTCGTCATATCAACCAACGGGACTTTACTCACCAAAGAAATGGCCTATAATTTTAAGAAGATCGGTGTTTCTTATATTGGCGTAAGTATCGACGGGATGGAAAAGACGCACGACAGCTTTCGAGGTGTAAAGGGAGCCTTCGGTATGACCATGAATGGAATTAGAATCTGCCGTGACGAGGGAATCAAAATGGGAATACGTGTTACTATGAACAGGAAAAATTTTTCAGATATCCCTGCCCTTTTCGAACTTATTGAGAAGGAAGACATACCCCGGGCATGTTTTTATCATTTAGTCTATACCGGCCGTGGTTCGAGACTCGTGGATGATGACCTTTCACAAGATGAAAAGAGGCTTGTCTTGGATCTTATTGTGGACAAGACCATGGACCTTTTCACACGAGGAAAGCCCAAAGAGATACTTTCAGTAGACAACCACGCTGATGGACCGTATATCTATATGCGTTTGCTGAAAGATAATCCTGAACGAGCAAGGGAGGCTATGTCACTCCTCATGGTAAATGAGGGCAATAGTTCCGGAAGCGGCATAGGCTGTGTGAGCTGGGATGGCGAGGTGCATGCTGACCAGTTCTGGAGGGGCGTCTCATTTGGAAACGTAAGAGAACGTCCCTTCAGCGAGATATGGACGGATACGTCAAACGAGCTCATGTTCAGGCTTAAAGACAAAAAGAGATACGTGAAAGGAAGATGTGCTGTCTGCCGCTGGCTTGATATTTGTGGCGGAAATTTCCGGGGCAGGGCAGAGGCCATTACAGGAGACATTTGGGCTCCCGATCCTGCGTGTTATTTAACGGAGAAGGAAATAGCAAAGTGACGGCCTGAAAAATGGACGACACTGGAGAAATTGCTCAAATGTGCTAGCTATTAATCTTGACAAGAATTGACTGAAGTTGATAATTTACTGTAACATATTTTAATACAGATTTCTTGTGGCAACAGAGGCGTGCTCCGATGGATGAAAAGAATCCAGCCAGAGAATGGTTCATGGAAGGGTGCAGATACGACCTTCTTGATCCACAATCCGATAAGGCAATAGAAGCCTTCAAGAAAAGTATCATCCTTAATCCAAGATTCACGGATGCATACGTTAACCTTGGATTCATTTACCTCCAGAGAGAAGATTACGACTGGGCACTGATATGTTTAGAGCGGGTGGCTAAATTAGAGCCCAACAATCCGGAGGCCTACAACAACCTTGGATATGTTTATGAGAGGATGGGAAGGTTAGGACGTGCAAGACAGATGTATGAACGGGCGCTAATATTAAGTCCGGGTAATGTAGAAGCAATGTTTAATATAGGCCACATCTTCGAATTGGAAGGAAACTATCATGGCGCTGTCGAACAGTACAAGAAAGCCATTGAGGCAGACCCCGATGCTGTGGCGCCCCGGTTCCTTTTGGCCCTTCTATACGACCGCTACGATATGTTCGACGAAGCAATACTGGAATATCAGGGTGTCCTCGAAAGAGATCCCTCCCATGTAAAAGCCCTCTTTAACCAGGGGACCCTGCATGTCCAGTTAGGCGACTATAATAAGAGTATCGGATTCTTTAAGAATGTGTTGGCAATTGATGAAAAGAAGCCCGAAGTATGGAATAACTTGGGGTCTATTTTCGAAATAACAGGCCAACCTGAGGAAGCAATCAAGGCTTACCAGAAATCCCTCGCGTTAAACCCTTACCAAGAAGAAGCCAACATTAATCTCGCTCAGATCCAGTATGAGATTTATCGCTCAAAACCTGATACTAGAAAGAAAGAGGAACTCATCCGGCAGCTCCACTTTGTCCTTTCCATAAATCCACGCAACACAAGGGCTCAACACCTTCTTCACGAACTTACACAGTAAAATTCTCAATAGAGAGAGTCGGCAGGATTCATCCTGCTTTCTCATTCTAGTCTGCTCGCGACAAAATCCCGTATGTCACTCCAGAGCGAAATAGGATCAATTGATGGTGTAGATATCAGCTCTTCGTGCTTTTTCATGATCTGAGCAGCAAGAGCCCCCGCTATCTGCATCCGATGCTCGTAAGTGGATGATTGAGCCTGCTTGACTATGTGGTGGGGAATATTCACCGCAATCTTTAAGCCCCCTACCTCTAATTCTGTGGAAATGTCTTTTATGTTCGAAGGCGCTTCATGAGGAGGCACAGGCATATCCATGGGCTCCTCTTTTTCTGCGACTAATTCCTTTTTTTGCGTTCCCTCGATATCCGTGGAATGGCGTCGCTCCTTAAAAGTATCCACGGAAAGTGCTTCAGTATCATCGGACACCTGTGCAGCTTCTTTTTCCATTCGTTCTTCGAGAACTTTGCTTTCAGGTCTTTTTCTAGGCCTTCTCTTGGGGATAGCAGGTCCCGTCAAGTGTCGGAAGCGCTCTCCAATCTGACGAATAACATCCCCTGAAATCAGCGTAAACTGATTCGTCTCCCCCGCCTTTAGTGATAACTTGCATATCTTGTTTATCAGACGGGGTACACCGTGTTCAGAATACTCCCACAAGAAACCATATGCATCATCAGCAAAAATCTGCCTCGATCCCCCTGCGAGCCTAAGCCGGGTTGATATGTAGTCCTTTAAGAGATCCTCGGATTCTATTTTATCTATCCTGCTCAAGGTCCCTATTCGTTGCAGAAGGTTGGCACGTTTGGGGTGTTCCAGTCTTCTAGCCAATTCCAGCTGTCCCGCAAGTACTATGGTAAATAAATTTCTCTGATCCTCCTGCATATTCGTCAGTAATCTCAGGCTTTCCAAATTCGTTGGCGATATAGCATTTGCCTCATCAATAAATATCAATACCTTTTTTCCTGAATCTATAGTGTCAAACAGAATCTTGTTGAATTTTTCTAATAGATCAACTTTTCTCCTTTCTTCACACTTAGTACCGGAAAGTTGACCAATGATTTCCTTCAAGAGCTCAATGAAGGACATATCAGGGTTTGCAACCAGTGCAATTTTGTATTTATCAAGATCCAGAGAATCAATGATTATCCTTAGGGACAAGGTTTTCCCCAGACCGACATCGCCCACAATTACCGCGATGCATTCATTCCCTTCGTCTATGGCAAACAGGGTCTCAGCAATGGCATTCTCCATTGAAGAATGAGAATCCGAGTACATCGTCGGATCAGGGACATTATCAAAAGGTGCTTTTTGCAGGTCCCAGTAGTCGTAATACATATACTCATAACCTCCTCGATGTCTCTATGAGACACACGAAACTACAAAAGTTTTATGGCTCGGAACTACTGGAGACCTTACCACTTCTTGAGAGATAATCAAGGACATCCTGCAAAAAGAAACGCCTGAGCCTGCCAACCTTATAGCTTCTAATCTTTTTTAATTTGACAAGGCTCATGAGCAGGCTGTTGCTGATCTGTAGCATCTGACAAACATGTTTAGCCTTGAGCATTCTTACAATATCTATTTTCTTGAATTGGAAATTGAAGATGATCTGACCATCTGTGTGTCTTTGTATATCTAAAGATACGCAGGTTGCATCTCCGTTCAGAAAATATTTCACATAGTGGTTTGACTTTACGAGATCATACAGTTCTGGCCTCAAATTAAATGAAATCGCATCATTAATCTCGGCAATATGTGTCTCCAAAGTATGCGACTCTTTCTCCGCATACTTGGGAGTTTCATTGAACACGCTAGGTGAAATTTTGATCAATTCCTTCTCGTGAAGCGAACGTGAACCAATTCTATGTTGTTGCTCTCCGTTAGGATTAAAAGTGCTGTCTCTTCGTCTTCTAACAATTGAAAATTTTTCCACGTTTCCCCTTTTTAAGAAAAATAAATAATGAGTTATTCATTTTCCACTTATGTCTTAGGCTTCATCAGCAATCACGTCGCAATTTTTGTATCTTTAATTCCAACAAAATGGCTGTAATCTTAATGAACAGTGAGAGATAAATCAATATAAAAGATATTACTACGCGCAAAAGAGACGGCCGTCACAAAAACAAAGACTTAACATGCTTACATCACGAAAAAGGGGGCGTGATTGGAGGTAAATATGGGCGGGGCTTTTCTCAGTATCGAGACGATGGCGGGATGCCTCTTAAATTCCCTATCAAGGAATTGCCTCACAAGACTCCTTTCCCATCCTCGGGGATGCAAAAAATCCCTGTAAAGTGACAGGTCTCCTTCATAAAAATCACTCACTTCGAGATCCCGTGCCTCCGGGCTGTAAGCCGGGAGGTTGAAGATTGCCAGATTCAGGAAATCTATCTGCCCACTGTGCTGGGCTGCAAAGTCAAGGGTCTTGCGCGCCTCAGTTACTGTTTCCGAAGGAGTTCCGAAGATCAGGTACACGTAAGTCGCTATACCGGCTTCTTCAAGGGACATGAGAGCGGCGGAAGCCGTTCTCAGATCAAATCCTTTTTGCATACTATCTAAGACATCCTGGTCCCCTGATTCCAGACCAAGCTGCAACATGACGCAACCTGATCGTTTTAGAGCCCGGCAGAAATCGAGATCCGTCAGGTGCGAGGATATTTTGGCAAATGCATACCATGGAAAGCGGAAAGATGATGCCGCGATAGCGTTTAGAAGTGCCGGACTAACTGCATTATCCAGAAGATGGACAAGGGCGGGTTTCGTTCTCAGAGCAAGGCCATGTATATCCGTAATTACCTTTTCAACGGGCACCGGTTCATAGGGATTCCCCTCCGCCTTCTCGGGACAGAAAGAACACCTGTTCCAGTAGCAACCACTCGATGCACTATAAGGCAAAATGAAACCTGGAGACAGATAGCCTTTCATGGATGAAACGGCATAGTTAGGGGTATGATGACGCTGCTGACAGACAGTACCGTGAATTGAAAGAATAGCGGCCTCTCCCGGTCCTGCCACCATGTGGTCAACGAGGCCGCCGAATGGATTCGACCATCCCGGTCGCCGTAGCCACGAAGTGACCAACCCGCCGCCTAAGACCACCCTGATGCCGGGGCATTGCCGTTTTAAGAAGCCGATCATGGCAAAGGTACACAGTGCCTGGCTAAGATAGTTCAATGAAAAACCTACAACGTTGGGGCATTCCTCTTGCAGCGCCACCAGAAGACGCTTCTTGAAATATGCATAGAACGGATTGTGTTCGGGTATTTCAGAAGCTCTTATCAAATCCGCGCTTCTGACCGGCGAGAGATTCCGATCGAGATAATTAGCTAGACTCAGATGCGCATCGCTATGAGCCGCCTTCACTTCGAGAACCCGGTTGAGATCAATTACCGCACGCTTGTACCGATCAATATTCTTATAGGTCTCCCAAGAGGTTAAAGCAGTAATGTTACTTCCCCGATTCCGGAATGAACGGCTCGTCCAAGTATTCAATAGATTTTCCGGAATGGCGATATTGTTATCATCGATCCTCCCTTCGTGTTTATATTCTCCCCTCTCTCCGTCCAGGAGGAGGCTAGAGAGACCCTCCAAATTAGCATCAATAACTTTACAAGGTATGTCGTAGTCATACATCACGCCTGCCAGTTTCGCCAGTCCTGCTGGCGGTTCACACGGTTTTACAACTGGTGGATGGACAAGAATCACGTTATAGGCTTCAGTTAGTTATAGAATTTGCAAAAATGATACAATTACCACTTCCCATCATTAAGTTAAAAAATATGGTGGGTACATTGCAACTGCCGGTTAGGGTTACTCCCGCCGATTTTGGCAGGCACAGTAATCATTCGGTTAATCGCATTTGAGGCAAGTAAGATCTGAGAGGTCTCACTTATGGCATGCTTTCTCGGTCAATTTTTTTAAACACATTAATCATGTGGTGATGTATCTTTCCATTTGTGGCCAAAACATGCGGAGCTTCAAGGTGGAATGCACCACCGAAGAGATCCGTAACAATACCTCCCGATTCCCGGACCATAAGCCACCCGGCAGCCGTATCCCACGGCATGAGTTTTAGTTCCCAAAAACCATCAAAACGGCCCGCCGCGATATAAGCCATATCAAGAGCCGCGGACCCTGCCCTGCGAATAGCCTGGGCGCTTTTCGCCATGCCGTTAAAGTAATTGATATTATTGTTCCTGTCAGATCTTATGTCATAGGGAAAACCGGTAGCCAGAAGACTCTGGGAAAGATCCATCGTATTTGATACTATAATTTTCTTGCCATTTAAGAAAGCCCCTTTGCCCTTTTCTGCCACAAACATCTCATCTAACATAGGGTTGTAGATTGCGCCCATATGGATTTCATTTTCTTTTTCAAAGGCAATGGATACACAGAAAACCGGATAACCATGAGCATAATTCGTCGTCCCATCCAAGGGATCAATTATCCATCGGCACCTCGAACGTCGAGCCATTCCTGCCGATTCTTCTGCAAGAATGTCGTGATCGGGATATCGCTCGCGAATTCTGGAAGTAATCATCCCTTCAGAAAGCCGATCTTCTTCCGTGACAATATTTATTTCCCCTTTATGATCTATTACGTGCTTGTCATTTAGCCTTTCCTTTAGAAATATGCCCGCTTCTCTTGCGACAGCTATTACAAACTCAGTGCAATCATCCATAAGCTAAATTTTCCTATCAAAGATATCTTGAATTCTGGGCTTTCTTATTTGGTAATTTGTGTCTTGAAAATTCGCGTCTGTTTCTGAATTCGTCCTTGGGCTCTGGATTTTAGTCCACCTCGAGCTTCTTCCGACATAAGCATTAGAAGAATACTCTCAGATCATTATTGCAATAACACAGTGACATATACCAAGCTTTTCTATTTATTGGAAGTTGCATCTTTCTGTTGCGTGGCTCAGAAATTGGTGGTAATTACCTACCCGATACGATTTGCTAAACGTCAGGCCTTTGAAGCCGTTATCATTCCTACTTTAGCATTGACCCGGAATATTTAAAATATGGTTGATACGACAAAAACAGCGCAGCATTCAACAAAACCCTACCAGGGCTTCGGTACTACAGAATGCGATCTCAAATCCATCAGGGAATCCAAGGGTCTTACATTAAGAGATATATTCGAACGCACACGGATCAGCGTAGCTAATCTTGCAGCCATAGAAAATGGCGACTTTCATCTGCTTCCATCGCCAGTTTTTACGAAATCGTTTATCAAGATATATGCAAAGACTCTGGGCATCGACAGCGATGTAATCCTCACTCGTTATGAGCAATACCTAGAAACACTCAATCCGATTCACCGAGACGTAAAAATAAAAGAAATCCCTAAATCTATGCGGCTGTTCTACAAGGTTTTCTTGTGGGGATTATTAATTATTATTGCCGTCGGTCTCGTCACTTTCTCGTTATCTACGCATGAAACGTTAATTGACGTGGTGAAAGATCGAACCACCAAACAGGAAAATAAGTCATTCAGTTTGAAGATTAACGATGCTATTGAAAAACCCCCCCAGAGTGAAGCTCCGGATCAGACAAACGTGGCTATAAGAACTCAGGAAGGTGATGCCCAATCGGTTCCTTTAGGGCAGGCACAACGAGCCGTCCCTGAAGCTCAAGAGAAGCAGGCGATGAAGCAGGATACAGTATCTGCGGTAATTGTCAGAAACCAGGGGGATACAGCCGGAACATATCAAATAACCATGGCAGCCAGAAAACTGACATGGTTAAGAGTCACCGCAGATAATAAACCGCCATATGAGATTTTACTTCAACCTGGTGAAAAAATAGAGAGAGATGCGTCTCACTTTATTATTGACGTTGGTAATGCTGGCGGTATTGACATCACATTTCAAGGAAAATCTCTGGGAAACTTGGGTGAGCAAGGTCAGGTTGTTCACTTAAAGCTACCGCAAGATTAAGGTTTGACTAAGGCGTTTTAGTGCTTTAAATTTATTCATTATATTAAAAGAGGTCACCAAAATATGTTTGGAATAGGCGTGCCTGAGTTAATTGTAATTCTCATCATTGTTCTCATCATTTTTGGCGCCGGCAAGCTTCCGGAGATTGGCAGTGCCATTGGAAAAGGCATCAAAAACTTCAAGAAATCAGTCCATGAATCGGATGAGAACGATAAGGCGCCAGACCGTAAGAAGGTCGATGAAAAGAAATAAGGCGCAAGCAGGCTAAAAGGGAACATCATCGTCCGGCGCCGATTCGGGTCCTGCAGCGAGACCATGATCAGCGACAGCCGCATCCTGGCTACGCATTTGACCTTTGGAATCAAGCATTTGCATATTTGAGGCAACAATCTCAGTCGTGGAGCGCTTTACGCCATCTTTGTCCTCCCAGGAGCGTGTCTGAATTCTGCCTTCTATGAATATCAATTTCCCCTTGGAAAGATAATTGCTGCAGATTTCGGCCAGCTTGCCGTATGCCACTATTCTGTGCCATTCAGTTCTCTGAAGCCTTTCTCCGTTCTTATCCTTCCACTGGAGATCAGTTGCTAAGCGGAAATTGACCACCATGGTTCCGTCAGGTGTGTATCTTACCTCAGGATCTGCCCCCAGCCTGCCAATTAATAATGCCTTATTGACCATTCTTATCCCCCTTTCCTACATCCGGTGAGTTTCTGGATCATATAAGACATTACAGATCTTATCAATATAAAATTGGACAAACGGCGAATTTGTGCTTGATTTCATAATAAAAATGCATTATAGGTCAAGTCAGACCAACTGTGCAGGGGTGCCGACCAGGCTGAGAATATACCCTTAGAACCTGATCTGGATAATGCCAGCGGAGGAAACGAATCTGCGTAGTATTTCTTGTGGGGCATATCCTCAAAAAAAGGGTATGCCCCATATTGTTTATATAGTTCTTATGACAGGAGCGTTTCTAAAATGACTCAATTAAAGAAAGCACGCAATGGCTTTATATCTCAAGAAATGAAGCTATGTGCCAAAGAGGAAGGGGTATCCCCTGAATTTATCCGTGAAGGCGTTGAAAAAGGCACTATCGTGGTGATCCGCAATAAAAAACACACTGCAATAGCACCCCTTGCCATAGGCAAGGGTCTCAGGACAAAGATCAATGCCAACATAGGTACATCCAAGGATCGCGTCGAATTGGACATGGAGCTGAAAAAAGTAAGAATTTCGGTCGCCGCGGGCGCAGATACGATCATGGACCTTTCCACAGGAGGAGATATAAGAAAAATCCGGCAAGCAATCATCAAAGAATCAACCGTTCCCGTAGGGACGGTTCCTATATATCAGGCTGCTGCTGAAATGCTGGAGGCAAAGAAGGCTATACTGGAGATGACTGCTGATGACATATTTAGGGTTATCGAAGAAAATGGCGAGGATGGCGTTGACTTCATCACCGTGCACTGTGGCGTGACGAGGAGAAGTGTAGCTTGTATCGAAGAAGAAGGACGCATTCTAGGCATTGTCAGTAGGGGCGGTTCCATCATTAGAAACTGGATGTCATTTAATGACAGAGAAAATCCCCTCTATGATAGATATGACAGGCTGTTAGCAATCGCAAAACGTTATGAAATGGTTCTTAGCCTTGGTGACGGTCTCCGGCCGGGGTGTCTCGCTGATGCAACAGACCGGGGACAAGTACAGGAACTCATTCTCCTGGGCGAGCTTGCGAAAAAAGCGAGAGAGGAAGGCGTCCAGGTCATGATCGAAGGCCCCGGTCATGTACCCATCAATGAAATCCAGGCCAACATACAACTACAGAAGAGTCTGTGCGACGGCGCACCTTTCTATGTTTTGGGCCCCCTGCCAACGGACATAGCACCTGGTTATGACCACATCACTTCGGCAATTGGCGGAGCAATAGCCGGATCGTTGGGTGCAGACTTCCTCTGCTACGTCACTCCCTCAGAACACTTGCGTCTGCCCACACTTGAAGATGTCAGGGAAGGAGTCATAGCCTCAAAGATTGCCGCGCACATTGCAGACATAGCAAAGGAAATCCCCGGCGCCTTCGAGAAGGACATCATGATGGCACGATGCAGAAAGGAATTCGACTGGCAAGGCCAGGTGAAGGCCTCCATCGATCCGGACAAAACCGAAAAACTTCTGGAAACTAGTAAAAGCGCAAAAGAAGAGGGCTGTACCATGTGCGGCGAATTCTGCGCCATCAAGCTGGGGAAAATAAGCAGTCATGGCTAAGAGTGTCATTTTGAGACATTAGTACGGCAACTTCTTATAACGCATTCACTACTATCTTTACATTGAGTTCGGTTCAAATTATGAGTCCAAAGAGACCTGCCTTAGCTCAAAATACCTTTCTGCAAATTCTTTAATTATCTCATTGCGCTGACGAATCTTAAATCATGCTTGACTAATCCCCCAAAAAAATATAGTCAAACTTCGTTTATATGAACTGGACAAGTTATCTATGGAAGACAGCGAACTATTAAGGAAGAAAAGGGAAAAGATAGAATCCCTCAAGGCTGACGGCATTGATCTGTATCCCAATGATGCACAGGTCAAAGACACGGCCGCATCAATCATCACCCGTTTTGCCCACATGGACGGTGAGGCCCTCGGCATGATCGCCGATAGGTTCGCCGTAGCGGGCAGATTGATGGCAATTCGAGACTTTGGAAAAGGCTCTTTCGCCATTATTCAGGACAGAACTGGGAAGCTCCAGACCTTCATCAGAAAGGAAAAGGTCGGAGAAAAGTTCTATTCACTGTTTAAAAGGCTCGACGTGGGAGATATAATTTTTGTGGCAGGGAAGATATTCCGGACCAGAACGAATGAGCTGACCGTTGATTGCGACGAACTGAGGCTCCTTTCAAAGGCGATACGGCCCCTGCCGGAGAAATGGCATGGTCTTACGGATATAGAGACAAAATACCGTCAACGTCACCTCGATCTCATTGTTAATCCTCATACTAAAGAGGTCTTCGCCAAGAGAAGCCGCATCATACATTTGATACGTTGCTTTATGGAGGAAAGAGATTTCCTCGAAGTGGAAACGCCCATGATGCAGCCCAAGGCGGGCGGTGCTATGGCACGCCCCTTTAAGACACATCACAATGCCCTGGGTATGGATTTTTATCTCAGGATAGCCCCTGAACTGTATCTGAAGCGACTAGTTACAGGCGGTTTCGAACGGGTATACGAAATAAACAAGAACTTTAGGAATGAAGGCATTTCCACTTTTCATAACCCTGAATTTACTATGTTGGAATTTTATCAAGCTTATGCCACATACGAGGATCTGATGGCACTGACCGAAGAGATGTTTAATTTCATCGCCTGCGAACTCTTTAGCTCCCCGAAGTTTAAGTACCTAGGAACTGAGATCGACCTTACCCCCCCGTGGCCGCGGATCTCAGTCAGAAATGCAATTATACAATATGGCAAGATAGCCGCCGAAGTCCTCGCCGATAATGACAAGATCATCGCCTGCGCAAGAAATCTCGGCCTGAACATCAAGGAAAGTGATGCACCGGGAATGGCCATGATGGCTATATTTGAAGAACAAGTGGAGGACAAGCTGATTCAACCCACTTTCGTAACTCACTATCCGGTTGAGGTTTCTCCCCTTGCCAGAAAAAATTCCGATCATCCCGAAGTGACTGATAGATTCGAGCTTTATATTTGTGGGAAAGAAATCGCCAATGCCTTTTCTGAGATTAACGACCCTGTTGACCAACGGGAAAGGTTTGTGATGCAGCTTAAGGCCAGGGAAGCCGGAGATGATGAGGCGCACGAGATGGACGAGGAGTATATTCGAACCCTAGAATACGGGATGCCGCCTACAGCTGGAGAAGGAATAGGTATCGACAGACTGGTGATGCTCTTGACGAACTCTGCCTCCATAAGGGACGTTATCCTTTTCCCCCTTTTAAGAAGCAAGGAAGAATAAGATTAATCATGTCTTTTGAATTTTTCATCAGCCTCAGATACCTCCGGGCCAAGCGAAAACAGATATTTGTCTCCATTATCACATTCATATCCATTGCCGGGATATTCTTGGGTGTTGCCGCACTCATCATCGTCCTTGCCGTAATGAACGGTTTCGAGACAGATCTCCGAAATAAAATACTGGGAATAAATTCTCACGTCGTTCTCATGCAGTACACAGGGCCGATGAAGGACTATCAGAAGGTCATGAACGAGGTCGAACAGGTCGAAGGTGTCGTCGCCTCCACGCCATTCATTTTCAGTCAGGCCATGCTGAGAAATGAGGGTCGCAGCAGCGGTGTGATCCTGCGGGGAATGTCGATAGATAGCGCCTTCAAAGTCATTAATCTGGGGAAGATGCACGAGGGAAAGATTGAGTATCTTTCTGAAAAAGAGCGTAGTACGCTGGAACTCGGCAAGGAGAAGTCCACGCTGCCGGGTATTGTAATAGGCAAGGAACTGGCAAAAAATATGGGGCTTTTACTTTTCGACCCCGTGAATATCATCTCTCCCATGGGTATTTCCACACCTATGGGAATGGTTCCCAAAATGAAAAAATTTGTCGTTGTGGGTATCTTCGATTCCGGCTTCTATGAATATGATTCAACCCTCGCATATGTTTCCCTGAGAGACTGTCAGGACTTCCTAAACCTGGGAGAACGGGTAACGGGCATTGAAATCAAGGTCAACGACATCTACAAAGCGAATATCATCGCAAAATCGATGGAGAAAAAACTGGGGTTTCCTTTCTGGGCACGGAACTGGATGGAAATGAATAAGAACCTCTTCTCCGCCCTAAAACTGGAGAAGCGGGTCATGTTTATCATCCTAAGTCTCATTGTTCTCGTCGCAGCTTTTAACATAATATGCACGCTCATTATGATAGTCATGGAAAAAAACAAGGATATTGCCATCTTGAAATCTATGGGGGCTACTTCAGCAAGCATCATGAAAATATTCATTTATCAAGGGGTGACGATCGGCGCCATCGGTACCCTTATGGGCTGTATCGGAGGGCTTGCAGTTGCTTTAAACCTTGAGAAGCTATCTGTATCCATCGAAAATCTTTTCGGTTTCAAAATACTTCCAGGAGATGTATATTACCTAAGCCAGTTACCTTCCCAGGTCAATTACAGTGATGTAGTCATCATTATCATAGGGACCATGCTGGTATGTTTCGTGTCGACAATTTATCCCTCCCGTAGGGCTTCTAAATTGGACCCGGCGGAAGCCCTGAGATATGATTAATGGCTGGCGTTCAGACCCCAGGGTATGAAGCCCAAATGCCGGAGACAACGGAATTACAGATATCCAAATGTGAGGATTTAGATTCTAGAATTTAGTATTTTATTTGATGATACAGCTTAATAACTTAAGTAAAACATTTATCAAGGATGGTAATAGGATTGAAGTTTTGAAAAGCCTGGACTTCACGATAACTCGAGGTGAGTCTCTTGCCATTTTGGGTGTTTCCGGCGCGGGCAAAAGCACCCTTATTCATATTCTGGGAACGCTGGATCACCCAACATCGGGCACTGTGCTTTTTGACGACATTGATGTCTTCCAGTGGGACAAGAAAAAACTGGCAGAGTTCAGAAACAAAGCGATTGGTTTTGTTTTCCAATTCCATAATCTGCTGCCCGAGTTTAACAGTCTGGAGAATACTATGATGCCAGCTCTGATTCACGGTCTACCATACCAAAAAGCAAGAGGGCGGGCCGCAGCCATTTTGCATGAAGTGGGACTCGGCGACAGATTAACCCATAAACCAGGCGAGCTTTCCGGAGGCGAGCAGCAGAGGGTTGCCGTGGCGCGGGCACTTGTCATGGAACCGGAAATCATTCTGGCTGATGAGCCTACGGGAAATCTTGATAGCGAAACGGGTAAGAAAATAGAAGATATTTTGCTGGACCTCAACAGAACAAAAAGAATCACCCTCGTCGTCGTTACCCACAACAGAACGCTGGCCGACAGGATGTCGAAGAATATAGGTTTAAGAGACGGAAAGATTCATAACTATGAATAAGAATAGGCTTCTCATAAAAATCATCATTCTGGCGGCTTCTCTACTGCTGGTACATCACCATGATGCCCTTGCAGAAGACTTAAAGAAAATTGCCATCATGCCCTTTGAAATTCACGCCCAGGAAAATGCAGCCAATCTGCGGGAAGCCATCTACAAAGGGCTCTCCACGGAGTTTGCCAAGTCAAAAAGCATCCAGCTAATTGAAAGAGTTTCACTGGCCAAAGCTATGGAAGGCAAACAGATTGATGAAAAGCTTGCCGTCAATGTGGGTAAGGAGGCAGGTGCCAATTACGTAATTATGGGGAGTCTTACCGCGTTCGGACAGCAAATCAGCGTAGACGCCAGGGTCATTGATGTAAAGGAAGGAAAAGCGCTGCATTCAGTCTTTGCGCAAGGCAAAGGCATAGCGGCCATTAGTTCCATCTCTGCCCAATTACGGACAAATATACTCCTCAAAATAGCCGCAGACATGAGGATAGCGAAGATTGAGTTTAGGGGTAACAGGAAAATTGAAAGTAGCGCGCTTACCCAGGTGATAAAAAGTGCCAGGGGCAATCTATTCTCGGAAGCAGAGCTCACCTCCGATATCAAGGCTATTTACAAGATGGGATATTTCGATGATGTTGCCGCAGACATCACTGACAGTCCTGAGGGAAAGAGCATCGCATTCATTTTGAAGGAAAAAGCCCTAATCTCAGAGATAAGAATAAAGGGGAATAAAGCCATCGAGAAAAGTGAGATTGAAGGAGCTCTGACATTCAAAGTCCAGCAGGTCCTCAATCCGGAAAAAATTGTCGCCAGTACAGAAAAAATCAAAACCCTCTACGATAACAAGGGATACCACAACGCAGAGATCAAGTATGCCATTGATAAAGAAGGCGATAAGAATGTCGTAGTTACGTTTAACATAACCGAAAATGAGAGGCTGTATGTCAAGACCATTTCTTTTGAGGGAAACCAGGCATTCACAAGCAAAGAACTGAAAAATATCATGAGCCTCACGGAAAAGGGCATTTTCTCTATTCTAACCGACTCGGGCATCTTGAAGAAAGACCAATTAAAACAGGATACGGACAAACTAAACGCATTTTACCTGAATCACGGCTTTATCAATGCTCAGGTCGGTGAACCTGAAATTACGCACGACAAGAAAGGGATATATGTAAAGATACCGATAGTGGAGGGAAAACAATTCAAAGTTGGCAAGGTAGATATTACAGGCGATACATTGACGGTTTCCCGCTCTGAACTGCTGAATAAACTTAATATCCGCAAGAAAGAGTTCTACGACAGGGAAGCAATCATGAAAGATATGGAATACCTTACCCAAGCCTGTAATGATGATGGTTACGCATATGCAGACATTGTCCCGCGTACTGTTCCTCAGGAGAAAACCCAGACGGTGGACGTAACTTTCAATATCAAGAAAGGCAACGCGGTTTTCTTCAACAGGATAACGATCACGGGTAACACAAAAACCAGAGATAAGGTAATCAGGAGGCAGCTCGCTTTTAACGAAGGGGATCTTTATAGCAGTAGTAAGCTCAAGAGCAGCTACATGGCCCTCAATCGCCTGCGATACTTTGAAGAAATAAATTTTCAGACAGAAAAGGGCCCTGACGAAACACTGACGGACGTAAATATCAACATCAAGGAAAAACCAACAGGCATGTTCAGTATCGGCGCAGGATACTCCGCCCAGGACGGTGCCCTCGGCACCGCCCAGATCTCCCAGCAAAACCTCTTTGGCAGGGGACAGGTATTAAGCCTCAAAGGAAGCATTGGGGGATATTCAAACATGTATGAACTCTCATTCGTAGAGCCATGGCTGTTTGACATTCCCCTGTGGAGCAAATTTGACCTCTGGAGCGCCCAACGGCAATATGACAGCTACAATCTAAACACTAAGGGGTTTGGAATGACCTTTGGTTATCCTCTCTGGCCGTATGTAACCGGCTATGTGGGATACAGGCTTTTTACAAATGACGTCACAGATGTCCTGGACACGGCAGCGACTATTATCAAGCAACAAGAAGGAAAAACGACAGAGAGCGTGCTGTCCTTTACCCTCGCAAAGGATACAACGGATGACTTTATGTTTCCGACGAAGGGTTACAGGAACAGCGGCACCATTGATTATGCGGGTGGGCCCCTCCAGGGCGACGTAGACTATATCAGATATGGGGCAAGGTCTTCATGGTTCCATCCCTTGCCTCTGGATACTGTTTTCAGTGTGCGCGGGCGCGTCGGTTTCATACAGCGTACCGGGGAGACGGATGTCCCTATATTCGAGCGCTACTATCTGGGCGGGATTGATACCCTCCGGGGACTTCGTGATGTTGGGCCAAGAGATCCCGTCACAAATGATCCTACTGGCGGCTTTACGATGTTGTGTTTCAACTTTGAATACATCTTTCCCTTGATTAAGAACGCCGGCATGAAAGGGGTTGTGTTCTTCGATACGGGCAATGCCTGGGAAAGCGGTTATCATTTCGACGACCTGAGGAAAACGGTAGGAGCAGGTATCAGGTGGTACTCCCCTATCGGTCCCCTGAGGCTCGAATGGGGCTATGTTCTTGACCAAAAGGACAATGAAGCTTCCAACCGATTTGAATTCACTATAGGTATGTTTATGTAGACATGCCATTTTATTCTAATTAATAAGGGGGAAAGGGTTATGAAAAAAAGTGGTCTGCTGATATCGATGGTCTTTGTCATCCTGTCACTTTTCCTATGTGGCACATGCGCATTTGCCGCTGAAAAGATAGGCATTATCGATATGCGAGAGATCATGGTCAAATCCGATGCCGGAAAAAAGGCTGCCGAAGATTTCGGCAAGCTCTATGAAAAAGATAAGGCCATGATACAAAAGCGGGAAGGCGAAATGAAAAAACTTAAAGATGATCTGGAAAAGCAGCGATCCGTTCTGACAGAGAGCGCCATGAAGGAAAAAGAGGCAGCATACCAAAAAAAATTCAGGGATTACCAGTTGATGGTCAAGGATGCCAATGAAGAGCTTCAGACAAGAGATCAGGAGCTTTCTAAAAAGTTGGTTCCCGATATTTTGAAGGTAATAAATCTGATCGGTGATAAGGAAAAATATACACTGATCATCGATGTCGGCAGTATTCCCGTTGCCTACTTTGCGAAAGAAAATAACTTGACTCAGAAGGTTATTCAAGAATTCAACAAAACCTTCAAATCGAAAAATTAGGAAATAGCGATACCAAATTGAAAAAGACACTGGGCGAAATTGCATCTTTTCTAGGTGGCAAGATCAAAGGAGACCCGGAAGTAGTCATTGAAGATATCCGGGGTATCGATGAGGCCGGAAAGGGCGATCTGACCTTCATCGCAAATTTAAAATATTTGAAGTCCATTGAGTCAACGAAAGCCTCTGCCATCCTGGTCTCACCACAAATCGAGAGGGACGACAGAAACCTGATCGTTGTTGATGATCCCTATAGCGCCCTTGGCCGCGTCCTCGGTCTTTTTTATCCTGAAGACCACGACCAACCCAAGATTAGTACGGAAACATTCATCGAGGAAGGCGCAATCGTCTCAGAAGACGCGACTATCTATCCCGGTGTATATATCGGACGGGAAACAAGAATTGAACGGGGCGTTATCATTTATCCGGGTGTTTATATTGGTCGCCGTGTTGTTATTGGCGAAGGCTCCATTCTTTATCCCAACGTCGTTGTATTAAGAAGATGCATTATCGGAAAGAGGGTCATCCTGCATGCCGGTGTCATTATCGGCGGTGACGGCTTTGGTTTTGCCAAGCCGGCACGGGAAAATATAAAGATCCCCCAGGTGGGCTTTGTGCAAATAGACGATGACGTTGAAGTGGGAGCCAACACTACCATAGATAGGGGCACTATCGATAAAACCTGGATACAAAAGGGTGTGAAAATCGATAATCTGGTGCAAGTGGCCCACAATGTAGTTATTGGCGAATACTCTGTGATTGTATCCCAGGTCGGTATTTCGGGAAGTACGAAACTTGGAAAGGGTGTCATTCTAGGAGGTCAGGCAGGTCTCATTGGCCACATAGATATAGGTGATCATGTCATGGTTGGCGCCCAGTCAGGTGTTCATGACGACGTCCCCCCAAACCAGGTTGTGTCCGGTTCACCGCATTTGCCTCACAGACAATGGCTGCGAGTAGAGGCATGTGTTTCACAACTTCCGGAAATGCGCAAGAATGTAGCGTCAATATTGAAAAGACTGGAGAAACTGGAGAAGGACATAAGAAATAAACCCCTACGCACCAAATCCTGAGCACTGGACGATGTCAGAAAACAACATTATGTATTTTGAACTTGTTTGGAATGGAAATATCAGGATTTGGAATCCCAAGGATTAATTATGAATATTCACCCTACAGCAGTTTTGTCTGCGGAGGCCCACATCGAGGAGGGGGTCGAGATTGGACCTTATACGGTCATAGGACCTGATGTCCATATCGGAAAGAACACCGTTATCGGACCTCATGTAGTAATTGATGCCAATGCCGACATTGGAGAGGGGTGCCGCATCTTTCAATTTAGTTCAATCGGCGCAACGCCCCAGGACCTGAAATTCAAAGGGGAAAAGACTCGGGTTATTATCGGAAACAACAATACAATCAGGGAATATGTGACCATCAACCGGGCCACGTCTGCCGATATCGGTGTAACTATCATAGGAAATAATAACCTCCTCATGGCTTACTGCCACGTGGCGCACAATTGTAAACTGGGAAATAATATCGTTATGGCCAATGCCGCCAATCTGGCCGGTCATATACATGTAGAAGATCACGCCATCATCGGCGGATTAACGGGCATTCATCAGTTCACACGCATAGGAGCACACTGCATCATTGGCGGCGCTTCTGCCGTTTCCAAGGACATTCCCCCTTTCGTCATGGCCTCCGGCAATTATGCAAAGCTATACGGTCTCAATATAATAGGACTGAAGCGCCGGGGGTTCAAGGAGGAAACCATACAGGCACTGAAAAAAGCCTACAGGATTGTGTTTAGATCATCCATCCTTCTCTCCGCGGCGATCGCAAAGGTCAAGGTCGAGGTTGATGATATTCCGGAAGTAAGGCAATTCGTTGAGTTCATCGAAACCAGATCGGCGAGGGGAATCTCTAGATAACTCTAAGACCTGATGGTTTTGAAAGATTCCCCGCTGAGCTAGAAATGACAGTTGTACATCCGCATCTATGAAATGATGTATTAGAATTTATTATCTCGTCTGGTATATGAGAGAAATCAGAATCGGCGTGGTGGGTATCGGTCATTTAGGTAACTACCACCTGCAAAAATATCGCGAGTTGCCCAATTGCCGAATTATCGGCGTGGTTGACATCAAGAAGGAGCGTGCCGAGAAGGCAGGCGAAATGTACGACTGCCTTGCCATGTCCGATCACCGCAAGCTGATAAGTTTAGTCGATGCAGTCAGTATTGCCGTTCCAACCATATCCCATTACCGGATCGCAAAAGACTTCCTGGAAGCAGGCATTGATGTCCTGCTGGAAAAACCCATTACAACGACAATCGAGGAAGCTGACGAACTCATAGCCATTGCCGAAGCAAAAGGATTGATATTTCAAATAGGATTACTCGAACGATTTAATCCCGCAATCGTCGCGCTGAGGACAATTATGGGTAAACCCCTTTTCATTGAGACTCACCGCCTTCACCCGTTCTTCGAACGGGGCACGGATGTGGATGTCATTCTTGATCTCATGATCCATGATCTCGACATAATCCTACACTTCGTCAAGTCACCCATTAAGAATGTGGAAGCCGTGGGCGTATCGATCCTGTCGGATAAGGTGGACATTGCCAACGCGAGGATCACTTTTTCTTCCGGTTGCGTCGCCAATGTCACGGCCAGCAGGGTGACGGGGAAAACGATGCAGAAAATTAGATTCTTCGGTTTTGAGGGGTATCATGCAGTCGATTATGAGAAGCGCGAATTGGTCTCTCTGAGTAAGAAAAATGGTGCGGGAGGAAGCGTCGAAATAAGCGGCAACCCTGTGGAAGTCAAAATACTTGATCCCTTAGAGGAAGAGATCCGTTCATTTATTGAATCGATTATAAGCCGGAATCCGCCGCCTGTCACAGGAAAGGAGGGGAGAGACGCCTTAGAATTAGCCCTTCTCATTGTTGAAAAGGTGAAACAATCGCAGGAGTTGCTTCCATGATACCTATGGTTGACCTCATGAGACAGTATAAGAGCCTAAAAGCGGACATCGATGCTGCTATACAGAATGTGCTTGACCACGGTCAGTTTATCTTGGGGCCAAATGTAGCGGAACTGGAAAAAGAAATTGCCGCATATCACGGTGTCTCTCATGCCATCGGTGTGGCAAGCGGAACCGATGCCCTACTCCTGTCTCTGCGGGCCTGCGGAATCGGAGCAGGAGACGAAGTTATTACAACTCCCTTCACCTTTATTGCAACAGCGGACGTCATATCACTTCTTTCAGCAACACCCGTCTTCGCAGATATAGCCAAGGACACATTCAATATCGACCCCGGCAAGATAGAAGAAAAGATTACGAGAAAAACCAAGGCGATCATCCCTGTACATCTATTTGGCCATCCTGCGGATATGGATCCGATCTGCTCTCTCGCCCGGAAATATAATATCAGAGTTATTGAAGACTGCGCCCAGGCCTTCGGTGCGACGTACAAAAGACAAAGAGTGGGAACCCGGGGTGACTGCGGGTGCTTTAGTTTCTTTCCGAGCAAGAATCTGGCCGGCTACGGAGACGGAGGCATGATTATCACCGGCAATGAGGATATGGCAAAAAATATGCGGCTCCTCCGTAACCATGGGAGCGTCGTTAAATACCATCACAAGACTCTAGGTTATAACAGCCGTCTTGATGAAATCCAGGCGGCTATCATCCGCGTCAAAATGAAAAAGATCGAAGAATTCAATGATAAGCGACGCATTCATGCGGACCTATACAGAACGCTCATCAAGAGAGATGATATCACCCTCCCCGTTGAGCTGCCTGGGTGCAAGCATGTATATCATCAGTTCACTATCCGCTCAAAAAACAGGGATGGCATCATGAAGGCCCTGCAAAATGAGAATGTCTCCTCAGCAATCCACTATCCCGTGCCTCTCCATAGGCAGGAGGTATTCACCCGTCGGAAGATTCGCACGGAAAACCTGACGAACAGTGAGACATGCGCCGCAGAGGTACTGTCCCTGCCCATGTTCCCTGAGCTCGAAAAAGGGGAGATAGAGCACGTAAGCAATGTGATCAATCATGCACCCTGAACTATCCCTTCTCAAAGACAGGAAAGATAAAGAAAGCGCAAGCAAGAAACAAATCATGATTGTGGCAGGGGAAGCCTCGGGTGACCTCCATGGGGGAAACCTCGTACAGGCACTACACAGAATTGATCCGGAAATAAGATTCTACGGCGTCGGCGGCGGAAAATTGAGGGCGGCGGGCGTAGAGCTGACAGCGGACGCCGCAGAAATGGCTGTCGTCGGACTCACTGAGGTTGTCTCAAAACTAGGATTCATACTGAAAGTCATGTCTCAATTGAAGGCATCACTAAAGAAAGACAGACCCGATCTTCTTATCCTCATTGATTACCCGGATTTTAACCTTCCTCTCGCCAGGGCTGCAAAGAAATATGGCGTAAAGGTTTTTTACTATATTAGCCCCCAGGTGTGGGCGTGGCGAAGAGGAAGAATAGGAAAAATCAAAAAGGTAGTCGACAGAATGGCCGTGATTCTCCCCTTTGAGGCCGATCTCTATGGGGAAGCAGGTGTTGATGCGACCTTTGTCGGCCATCCCCTCCTGGATGTAGTCAGGACGAAATATTCCCGCAAGGATGCGCTCATCAGGTTCGATCTCCGTGAAGGGGTGACAACGGTGGGAATTCTGCCCGGAAGCAGGCAATCAGAGGTGACTAGACTCCTCCCCGTAATGCTCGGGGCAGCGGAGATCGTCAATGAAAAATTTAAGGATGTACAATTTGTGCTGCCTCTTGCCGATACACTCGACATTTCTTTCGTGTCACAGATAATTGCGCGATATTCCGTTACAGTGAAAATTATCCCTGATGAGGTATACGATGTCATCGCTTGTACGGACATAGCCATGGTTGCATCGGGAACGGCTACACTGGAAACGGCTCTGATGGAGACGCCCATGATTATCATCTATAAGGTGTCTGTCCCTTCCTATTATGTAGGCAGGATGGTAATCGATGTTGACCACATCGGTCTTGTCAATATCATCGCCGGAAAGGAGATCGTCCCCGAGCTAATCCAGTTTGAGGCAAGCCCGGAGAAGATAGCGGCAGCGGTCATCAACATCCTTACAACCAAGGGGCGTAAGGAATATATAAGGGCGGAATTGAAGAAAATCAGGGGTATGCTGGGAAGCCACGGTGCGGCAGAAAGGGTTGCCCGCCTGGCATATGATATGATAAACACTCAACACTGAGTGCAAAGCGAATCCGGATGCTGATTCGATTAAGATATGAATTTTTGAATTCGGGATTTTTTTAACAAGTGGATATTTTTAAACGCCTTTTACAGCTTGCAAAACCGCATGCATCGAAGTTCATCCTGGCGATGTTCTGCATGCTTGTTGTCGGCGCTACAACGTCTGCTCTGGCCTTTCTTGTGAAGCCGGCGTTAGATGAAATATTCCTCAAAAGAAACTCCGACATGCTCGTGTGGATCCCTGTCGCTGTTATTGTCATATACCTGATAAAAGGGGGTTGCAATTACACCCAAACGATACTGATGAGCTTCATCGGCCAGCGGGTTGTGGCTGATCTGCGGAATAATCTCTACAGACGGATGCAGATGCAATCCCTTTCATTTTTCACCAAGAATCCGACGGGCATTCTCATGTCCAGGATTACAAGTGATGTCGGATATGTCCAGGGAGCCGTATCGGAAGCAGTCACAAGTCTCCTGAAAGACTCCTTCACCCTTATCTGCCTCGTATTTGTCATCTTTTACCGTGACTGGCAATTGGCGATAATTGCCATGTTTGTATTTCCCCTCACCATCTATCCTATAGCCAAGTTCGGTAGGAAAATGAGGAACATTGCCACGCGCACTCAGGTTACCATAGGGAGTCTTACCACGCTCCTCCAGGAAACAATTTCCGGCACAAGGATCGTGAAGGCCTTCAGCATGGAAGAATATGAAAACCGGAGGTTTGCAAAAGAAAACGAACACCTCTTTAAACTTGCTTTGAAATCCGTGTCCGTAAGCGCCGTTTCCAGCCCGTTCATGGAATTCCTAGGAGGTATAGGCATCGCCGCCATCATCTTCTATGGAGGGTATCAGGTGATAAAAGGCGTCTCCACGCCAGGCACGTTTTTCTCTTTTCTGACGGCACTCATCATGCTCTACGAACCCGTTAAGCGGCTGACCAATGTGAATAACACTATTCAGCAGGGAATCGCCGGTGCAGTAAGGGTTTTCAGCATCATCGATATCGTGCCGGATATAAGAAATGAGGCAGACGCCGCCGAGCTGCCGAAAATATCACGGGGCATTGACATCCGGGATGTTACCTTTCGTTACGAAGAAACGCCGGTTTTGAAGAATATCAATCTCTCTATCAAAGCTGGTGAAGTTGTTGCCTTCGTCGGCATGAGCGGCGGTGGCAAGACGACCCTTGTCAATCTGATCCCTCGCTTTTACGATGTCTCGCAGGGGCAGATTCTGATAGACGGCCATGACATCCGCCACGTCACCATCGAGTCCCTGCGCGGGCAGATAGGCATCGTCACACAGCAGACCATCCTCTTTAATGACACGGTGCGAAATAATATCGCCTATGGCAACATTGAAAAGACCGACGATGACATCATCCAGGCGGCGAAGGCAGCCAACGCCCATGACTTCATTATGAACCTGCCAAAAGGGTACAACACTGTCATCGGTGAACAAGGGGCAAAACTATCCGGAGGGGAAAGGCAGAGAATATCTATTGCAAGAGCGCTGCTCAAGGATGCACCCATTTTAATTCTGGATGAAGCCACATCGTCTCTTGACACGGAGGCAGAAATAGAGGTCCAGGATGCGCTGGAGTATCTGATGAAAGGAAGAACGACTCTTATCATTGCGCATCGGCTTTCGACAATCCGTAACGCCAATCGGATATTGGTGCTTGCAAACGGCGAGATTGTTGAAGAGGGAACCCACGAATCTCTTCTGGAAAAAAGAGGAGAATACTTTAAGTTTTACAGCATGCAGTTTAAAGATGAAAACAGGAACAGCTTTGAAAAAACTTCCCAGTAAGCTGAGAACAATCTGGTACTCCGAAACTGATGCATCCCTTCTGAACCCCCTGATACTGATTCTATCCTTCCTATCCCTATTCTACCGTTCCTTAGTGAACTTGAGAAACCGCATGTATGATTGTGGCATCTTTAAACAGACCAAGTTCCCCTGTAAAGTTATCAGCATCGGAAACATAACCGTTGGCGGCACCGGCAAGACTCCAATGGTGATTATGTTGGCAAAGTCGTTGAAGGAAAAGGGATTCAGGCCGGCCGTATTGAGCAGGGGATATGGGGGAAAGGCCAAGGCCCCTGTGAACGTAGTGTCAGACGGTTCAAAAATCCTTATGGAACAAATTGATGCCGGAGATGAACCGAGCCTCATTGCTAAAGCTGCAGAGGGGATACCGGTGCTTACAGGACCGGAAAGAGTCGACACGGCCAGGTTCGCCATAGAAAACCTGGAAGCCAATGTCCTGATCCTTGACGATGCATTCCAGCACAGACGAATCTTTCGGGATGTGGATATTGTCATCCTGAATCGGGAACTACCCTTCGGAAACGGTTTCCTGCTCCCCAGAGGGCCACTTCGGGAACCAACGGGAGCATTGAATCGTGCCCACTTCGTCATATGGAAAGACAGCGCTAGAGATGGCCGTTATCCAAAATACCAGGAGCAGGGCATAGGCTCGTTCCTTCCCGTCCTCTCGGTGTACCTGCAACCGAAGGATATCATACGCGCCGATACAGGAGAGGTCTATTCCCTGGAATTCATCAAAGGGAAAAAAGTGTGTGCCTTTGCCGGAATTGCGTCACCGGAGGCATTCAAGAGAACCGTCGAATCTCTAGGTTGGACCGTGACAACTTTCATTGACTTCCCGGATCATTACCAATATAGCGAAGCAGATATTTCGTATATCCAGAAAAGCTGCATCGATTCCTCTTCTGATGTCATTATCACGACAGAAAAGGACGGCATCCGTTTGACAGACTTCCCCGATTTTTTGAAAGATGTCTTTCTCCTGCGGGTGGAGATGGAAATGCTCCCGTCCCGGGAGGAATTTGAGGCGCTGATTTTCGAGAGACTGAAATGAAAAGATCACTAGTGGCGGGCATAATACTCAAGTGCGTGAGTGCCATACCCCGAGAATTGAGAAGGAAGATCTCGACAGGGATGTTTCGCCTTTTTTACTATCTATCTCCAAGGCAGAGATTTATTACTATTCACAATCTAAGGCGCGCCTTTCCGGAGAAAAGCACAGATGAAATCATCGCCTCCGCCAAGGGAGCATACAGGACTCTCGGCATTGTGATAGCGGATTTCTTTGACATCCCTTCCTTGACGAAGGAAAACATCGGCGATCTGGTTGAGGTAGAAGGACTTGAGAATTTGAAGAAAGCACTGGAGAAGAACAGGGGTGTCCTCACGTTTGGCGCCCACTTCGGCAACTGGGAGCTTTCCGTGATAGCAATTTCGCTGCTGTTAAGACCAGTGGTCATTATTTATCGCCCCTTAGACAGTCCTATCCTTGATAACCTGGTATTATGGGTAAGATCATGCACAGGAAATGTCCTTATAGATAAGGAACGCGCCATGAGAAAAATGCTCAGGAGCCTCGGAAAAAACGAGATTGTCGGCGTTATGATGGATCAGAATATGGCTTGGCAGGAGGGGGTGTTTGTAGATTTTTTCGGCAGGCCCGCCTGTACGACGACCGGGCTGGCACTCCTTGCGCTGCACACGGACGCGCCAGTGGTCCCTGGCTACATACGTAGGCTGGAAAACGGCAAGTACAGGATGGTTATCAAAGAGGAGATGGCAGTCATCCGCACAGGCGACGAAAAAGCGGATATTCTGATCAATACCCAGAATTTCACCAGGTTCATAGAAGATGCGGTCAGGAAGTACCCGGATCAATGGTTCTGGATGCATCAGAGATGGAAGACCAAACTCTGGCAGGTAGCGAAGAAACATGTGGAAAAAGGTGCCGCCAATAAATGAGAGTCAGAATCTCAACACGCATCCCGTTTAATACGGCAAAGAATATTCTGATACGCGGGACGAACTGGATCGGAGATGCCGTTATGACGCTTCCCGCTGTGCGTGCCATCAGAAATACCTTCCCCGGTGCGCGGCTATCTATTCTCGCAAAGCCGTGGGTTGCAGAGATATTTAAGCTCTGCAAGGACGTTGATGAAGTTATCGTTTTTCAAAGCCCGGGAGTTCATTCGGGCATCACGGGGAAACTCAGATTGGCAAAAGAACTGAAGGCGAGGAGATTTGATGCAGCCGTCCTTCTGCAGAATGCCATAGAAGCTGCCATCATAACATGGCTGGCCGGTATTCCCGTCCGATGTGGATACAACTCCGATGCACGGGGGTTGCTGCTAACACACTCCGTCCAGAGGACGGAGGCCATAAGGAAAGTGCACCAGATCCATTACTACCTGGAGATGGTAAAATCCCTCGGATGCCTTTCCGCAGAAGCAAGCGTTCATCTTCATCCGGGAAATGAATATCAGATTTTCTCGGAAAAGCTTCTTGGCGAACATGGTATCGGAAGGGAAAGTTTCCTTATCGGCCTTGCGCCGGGGGCCACTTACGGGCCCGCGAAGAGGTGGTTTCCGGAGAGGTTTGCCGCCGTTGGTGACAGAATGGTTGAAAACCTTTCCGCGCAGGTCATTCTTTTTGGAAGCAGTAAAGACAGGGAAAGTACTGATCTGGTTCAACAGCATGCCAATCACCGATTTATCAACCTGGCCGGGAAAACGAATTTGAAGGAGGCCATAGCAGTTATTTCCAGGTGCAGCCTTTTTATATCAAACGATTCCGGCCTGATGCATGTTGCCGGGGCTTTAAACATCCCCACGGTCGCTATTTTCGGATCGACAAATCCCGTCACCACCTCTCCTGTCGGAGACAGAAGTCTGGTTATCTACAAAGGCGCCTCGTGCAGCCCGTGTCTCAAGAAGACATGCCCGACAGACTTCAAATGCATGGACATGATCGGTGTTGAGGAAGTTTATGAAATTGCCAAAGGTCTCTTAACGCAATGAAAAAGAATACGGCAGTTTTTCTGGACAGGGATGGCACGATAAACGAAGAGGTGGGATACCTGGACAGTATTGACAAACTGAAGCTATTCGCCAATACAGCAGAATCTATCAGGTTGATAAACGAAAGCGGAATGAAGGCCGTGGTGATGACCAATCAGTCAGGGGTGGCAAAGGGATATTTCACCGAGGAGTTCGTCCGGAAGGTTCACGAGCGCATCCAGGAAATGCTGTGGGAGAGAGGCGCGGTCATCGATGCCTTCTACTACTGCCCCCATCACCAGACAGAAGGTATCGGGGTATATCTTCAGTCATGTGCATGCAGGAAGCCGGAGGCAGGAATGCTTATCCAAGCGTCGAAAGAGCTCGCAATCGACCTTCGGCGTTCTTACACAGTGGGAGACATGCTCAAGGATATCCAAGTGGCGCATACGGTGGGAGCGAAAGGAATCCTCGTCAAGACAGGTTATGGTATAAATACCATAGAGAAAGACTTAACGTCCGATTCTTCAGAAATCTGTCAGCCAAGCTATATCGCAGAAGATATTCTCGATGCTGTTAAGTGGATCATAAGGGACAAAACAAAGAGAAGCCCGAAAAGGCTTTAGGCTATTATTGCTGACTATGTGAAGCGATATCAGAAAAGAATGAATATTCTCATTATTAAATTGAGCGCTATCGGCGACGTTATACACACCCTTCCCTCTTTGGCCGCCCTAAGAACGCTTTATCCCGACGCAAATATCACGTGGGCCATTGAAGATGCCTCTTCAGACCTGATTTCTGACCACCCATATCTGGACAGAGTCATAGTCTCTCACAGGAAACAATGGATTAGTGACCTAAAGAAGGGCCGTATCACAAAAGCCATAAGAGAAGTCAGAGCCTTCATTGATAATCTGAGAAAGCAGCCTTACGATCTGGTAATTGATTTTCACGGTCTCATCAAAAGCGCTGTTCTTGTCTTTCTCAGTTCCGGCAAGAGAAAGCTGGGCTACGACAGCATGCAGGAACTCAGCGGTCTCTTCCTCAATGAAAAAATCCCCGAGGACATGAATAAACACGCCGTTGACCGTTACCTCGATTTTCCCCGTTATCTGGGTGCAGATGTCAGAAGGCCGGAATTCTCAATCCCAGTCGGCGAAGAAAACATAAACAGAGTGGAAGAACTGTTGCAAGGAAACGATATTGACAAGAAGGACCGGTTTGTGGCAGTAAGCCCTGTAGCGCTATGGGACACTAAACTCTGGGCAGATGAAAAATTCGCCGGGTTGTGTGACCGGATTGCAGAAGAGCTGAAGGTGAGCATTATTTTTACGGGGACCGAGCGCGATAAATTGGAGCACATTCAATCCTTGATGAAGAAGCCCTCTGTCAACCTGGGAAGGAAAACGACGCTACGGGACCTGGCCTATCTTTATCAGCGATCAGCGCTTCTGATCACCACAGACTCGGGTCCCATGCACCTTGCAGCAGCCATGGGGACGCCCGTTATCGCCCTTTTCGGTCCTACCGATCCATCCCGGACGGGCCCGTACGGAAAAGGGCATGTAGTCATAAGAAGGAAATTATCCTGCAGTCCCTGCTTCCTGAAAAAGTGCGACTCTATGGAATGCATGTCCGGCATTACCATTGAAGAAGTCTTTGATGCAGCAAAAGAAAAATTGTCGTGGTGAGGTGAATTGAATGTTGAATCTTCGGGGCGCTGTGCTGTTAAAGGTTTTTACTGTTTTCGTCATTATTCTTTCGGTAAACTATGCCTATTGTGCTGAAGATGTGCAGAAAGAAGGTCGCGCCAGCAACAGATTCTTCACAGAGATGGGATTTATCGCCGGTTTCGGAAGTGCCAGCATTCCGGAGGGCAGTTATCAGCCTGTTTTTCTCATCGGCCATTTCGGTGTCGATCTGAAAAGATATTTCTCAGGACTTAAGAATCATAGTGGAACGCTTTCCGTTTTTCTTGAGCCCCAGATCAATCCAGTTGTGAATCCGCAAACCGACTTCGAATTGGGCATTGGCATTGGCCTCCAGTACATGCATCCGATCATAGGTAATTTATCAGTCTATGCCCTCGGAAGCGTTGGACCGCATTATATTTCTGTAGTCACAAGCAAACAAGCCAACGGGTTTATTTTCGCCGACACTATCGGCGCCGGGTTCTATTACTATCTCACAAAGGACTCAGCCCTCAATGTAGGTTACCGCTTCCGACATATGTCCAATGCAAATCTTGCAGATCCTAACGGGGGTATTGACACAAGTTCGGGAGTTATCGGCTACTCGGTCTTTTTTGATTGATTTTCCCCGGACGGGGATTAGAGGATTGACATCGCAGGAATTACAGGGGAAGGATGGAAGGAATTGGCAATAAGCAAAGAACTGCTGGCTATTTTGGTATGCCCGAAGTGCAAGGGTGACATCCGCTTGAATGAAGCGGGAGATGGCTTGATCTGCGATAAGTGTAAACTGTTATATGAAATCAAAGATGATATCCCGGTCATGTTGATTGATGAGGCAAAGGAACTGCCTTAACTAGAGGCGTTTTTATATTCCAAGGCGCGATCGGATTTTTTTTAACCCACTTTATCCAGTCTATAATGATCAGCCGTTAGTAAAACTTGAAGCTCCTTCTGCAAAGTGCTCCCATATCGTGAGCACTATATTCAATCGCGATGGCTCCTGTACCAATCGATGGTCTTCGCCAGTCCCTCCCGGAAATCCGTCCGCGCCTTAAAACCGAATTCACGATATGCTTTCGCTGTATCAAGCATACGTCTTGGCTGTCCGTCCGGTTTCGTTTCATCCCAGATGACCTTCCCTTGGAATCCCGTCAGCTCTGTGATCAGACTGACGAGATCCCGAATGGAGATTTCAAAGCCTGCCCCGATATTTACAGGATCGCTCTTGTCGTATTTTTCCATGGCCAAGATGATGGCTTCAGCCGCATCCTCCACATAAAAAAATTCCCTCGTTGCCTTCCCAGTACCCCAGACGATAAGCTCCCTTTCCCCGGAGGCAACGGCATCGACGCATCTTTTGATAAGGGCAGGAATGACATGCGAAGAACGGGGATTGAAATTATCTCCCGGACCGTAGAGGTTCACAGGAAGGACAAATATGGAGTTGAACCCGTACTGCTGCCGGTATGCCTGGGACTGAACGAGCATCATCTTCTTTGCCAGGCCATAGGGGGCATTTGTTTCCTCCGGATAGCCGTTCCATATGTCATCCTCTTGAAAAGGCACCGGTGTAAACTTTGGGTAGGCGCAGATAGTGCCCAACGCCACGAATTTGTCGATGTTCCTGAGATAACCTTCATGGATCAACTGCACTCCCATCATTATGTTCTCATAGAAGAGAGATGCGGGATGTTCCTGGTTAAACCCGATGCCACCCACCTTGGCCGCCAGGTGGATGACGACCTCGGGCTTTGTATCCTCATACATCCGCTGAACGTCAGCAAGATTAACAAGATTATATTCAGGGAGATCTGCTATGGCAATTTTCTGATAACCCTTATCCTGGAGTTTTCTAAAAAGATGTTTCCCCAGAAAACCCTTGCCACCTGTAACTGTAATGCATTTGTTTTTCAATGTCCTGATGAATCCTTCCCCAATTCACGATTTAGCGCACATTATTGCTGCGTTCATAGCCTGCTACGCGCAGAGTTTCTTCCTTCTTTGCAAGCTCCAGGTCCGCCGTTACCATCATGTCTACGAGTTCGTCGAAACCCACCTTCGGTCTCCAGCCCAGAACCTTTCTCGCTTTTGTTGAATCGCCGAGGAGAATATTTACATCAAGAT
>Ga0209777_10000832_pt1 | contig 47702 bp, 36 predicted proteins | sample FrelakmetHBP12HB_FD_187147 | JGI IMG/M metagenome (GOLD analysis project Ga0209777, IMG submission 187147) | Freshwater lake sediment microbial communities from the University of Notre Dame, USA, for methane emissions studies -HBP12 HB (SPAdes)... | ecosystem: Environmental > Aquatic >... | reverse complement strand
TTGCTGTCGCGCAAGTGGGCTCGGCGAGGGCACAGCTTGGAGTGGCACAAACAAACCTTCAAAACACAATTATCGTTTCACCGATGGACGGCGTCGTTTCGAAACGATGGGCGCTTGCCGGCGATGTTGTGCAGCCTGCCCAGCCGATCTTCAGCATCTACAACCTCGACACCGTCTGGGTGACCGCCAACTTTGAAGAAACCAAGCTCTCCTCGATTCACCTTGGCGACCCCGTCGAAATCTCCGTCGATTCCTACTCGGAATATCAGTTCCACGGGAAGGTCATCCAACTTGGGTCGAATACCGCCTCACAATTCTCCCTCATTCCGCCTAATAACGCTTCGGGGAACTTCACGAAAGTGACCCAGAGGGTCCCCGTAAAAATCTCCATGGGCCCTGCTCCCGACTCGTTGGCGTCAATGCCGCTTCTTCCGGGGATGTCGGTGGAAGTCAAGGTGAAGGTGAAATAAAAAATGGCGCGATCGCCGCATCACTTCATCCGCTCGCAGCTTATCGGCCGGTACGAGTCGCTCCACCACGAGCACGCGTCGTACAAATGGTGGGTGCTTGCCAACATCATGATCGGGACGTTCATGGCGGTGCTCGACGCGACGATCGTCAACGTCGGTTTGCCGAAACTCATGGCGGCCTTCGGCGTCAGCGTCGACAAAGTCGAATGGGTGTTGACGGCTTACTTGCTCGTGTTTGCCGTCATGCTTCCCACCTCCGGCTGGGTCGCGGATCATTTCGGGTACAAGCGGACATATTTCTTCGCACTGCTGGTCTTTACCGCCGGCTCATTCCTCTGCGGACTCGCGTGGGATGAGGATGCGCTCATCGTCTTCCGGATCATCCAGGGTGTGGGTGCGGGTTTCATGATGCCGGTCGGAATGGCTATTGTCACGAGAGAGTTTCCACCCCACCAGCGCGGGATAGCTCTGGGATTCTGGTCGATAGCGGCGGCGGCCTCGGTTTCCCTCGGTCCGATGGTCGGTGGATACCTGATCGACAATTTTGACTGGCAGGCAATCTTCGACGTGAACGTGCCGGTCGGAATCGTGGGAATGGTCGCAACGCTCATCATCCAGCGGGAATACAAGACCGAGCACGTCCGGTCGTTTGACTTTGTGGGTTTCCTCTCCCTGACCACGTTTCTCACCTCACTCCTTCTCGCTCTTTCCGATGCCAACGCGGCATGGAATGTCGGTGGATGGACCTCGCCGTTCATTCTCACCTGCTTCGCAATCTCCGGCCTCGGGCTGGTCGTTTTCATGATCACTGAGTTCACGGTCAGACACCCCCTGATCGAGCTGAAACTTTTCAAGAGCTTCAATTTCGCCGTCTCCAACGGCATTCTCTTTATTTTTGGGCTTGGAATGTTCGGAAGCACGTTTCTGCTGCCGCTCTATCTCCAGAACTCCCTCGGTTATACAGCGCTGCAGGCCGGGTCGGTCTTCCTTCCGGTCGGGATCCTCCAGGGAATGCTGGCCCCCGTTGCGGGGATAGTCTCCGACAAGGTCAACCCGAAAATTCCGGCCGTCATCGGAATACTGCTCCTTGCACTCAGTTTGTATCTCAATAGCTTCCTTTCACTTTTCAGTGAGCACGCTCAAATCATGCTGCCCCTGTATGTCCGCGGCATCGGTATGGGCCTGGTTTTCACGCCGCTGAGCACAATCGCACTCTCGGAAATCCCGAGGAACAAAATGGCGCAGGCATCCGGATTGTTCAACGTCATCCGGCAGATCGGCGGAAGCTTCGGGGTGGCGATTCTGGGCACGCTGCTGACACAGCGAGCAATTTTTCATGTGACGATGTACGGCCAGACGGTGGATCCGTACTCCCCCGCATTCCGGAACGCATCCTCCATGCTGCAGGGATTTGTCCAGCACACTGTCGGAGGAACGATCACGGCAGCGTCGCTCCGGGTACAGTCGATGATCAGTTCTCACATTGCAGCACAAGCGTTTGTCGGTGCGATTAACGACGATTTCCTGATAGCGGCTGTAATCACAATCATCGGAGTTGTTCCGATATTCTTTCTGAAGACACGAAGGCGGAACCAGAAAACCGAAATGGCCGCGCTGGAATGAGCATATAGTACTTACCAAAGGTTGAAAACGGTTATGAAAAGTTCATTGTTTCTCACGCCGGCACTGCTTCTTAGCCTGACCGGCCTGCCCGCACAATCACAAACTTCCGATTCTTTGACGGTTGAACAGACGGTCCGGCAAGTGATTGAGCGTCATCCGTTGGTCGAGCAGGCATCCGAGGCGTTCCAGGCCTCTCTTGCGCGCGTCGAACAAAGCCGAAGCGGCTACTACCCAGTCAGCGAGGTGGAACTGGGATACGTGAGACTCGACCCTATCTCGGAAATGGGGTTCCCCGGTCTCGGTCTTTTCCAGTTGTTCCCTGAAAACAATTTTGATGAACGCATATCACTGCGGCAAACGGTTTACGACTTTGGCAAGACCTCTGCGGCGCTCGACTTGAGTCTCTCGAACGTTCAATCCGCGACGAATGCAATTGAAGTCATCAAGACCAATCTCGCCTTTCTTACCGTTCAAACCTTCTATTCGATTCTGTTCCTCCGGCAGAGCATCCAAGTTCAGGACCGCCAGATCGAAGTCCTGAATCAGCATATCCTGATGGCTCAAAAGAAGGTCCGCGCCGAGACGGCTACCGATTTCGACGTGCTGACAACGCAGGTGCGCATCGCTGCCGCCCGGAACAAGAAATTCGACCTCCAAAACGGAATGCAAAAACAGGAAGCGACAATGCGCCGTTTGCTGAACCTTCCCGTGGATGCGGAGATCCGTTTGCGCGGGGAATTCATTCCTGTTTCAATCGACATAAACATCGACTCGCTCACTGCCGTCGCGAAAAAACAACGTGTGGAGCTTGCACAAGCGCGTGACGCGGAGAGAAGCGCCGATTTGCAGGTACACGTTGCATCCTTGCGCGATATGCCTGCACTGAAGGTGGATCTTACCTACGGCTTGAAAAACGGATACTTCCCCAACCTCGACGTCCTCCGGGGGAACTGGGTTGCGGCCGTTGAAGCATCCGTCCCGATATTCAATGGATATCGATCGCGCAGCGAGGAGCAGGAAGCCCGGGCAAATCTTCGTGCGTCGGAGGCGCACACCCGCGACCTGGAACGCTCCATTTTCACCGAGGTGCAGCAGGCGGTATCCGACGTCCAGACGAGTACCGAGAAGCTCAAGACCTCTGCCGTGCAGGTGGACGAGGCCAAAGAGGCGCTCACGATCGCGACCGTGCGCTATGAAAGCGGCGTCATAACGAGCCTCGACCTCCTCGACATCGAAACCGCTCTCGCGCAGGCAGAACTCCTGAACCTCGAAGCGCGGTACCAGCAGGTTATCAGCGGGTATGCCCTGGAAAGAGCCATTGGGGGGAATCTTCCCGGTCAGTGATGGTGTGCTCCGCCGGGCGTCGCGACCCTGTCGTCGGCAGATTCCCGCGAAATGAGGCCTATTTGCGTTTGCCGAAGTGTATGTTTATATTTTGTAAAGCAGGGATTTGGCAGGATGTCCATCTTCTTTGGTATCAAAATCGCACAACTAAATTCGTTCATTCGCCGGCTTTTTAGGGACTGCACGAGGCCCGGAGCATATTTGTCCGGCTTCGCGCTTCCCGCACTTATTCTTCACGGGCATCCTTCCCCCCTTCACACTTTCGCCGTTTCGCACCCCGGTAGTACATGGTATTTTGTCATCCAGGCAATCGCCCTCTTCGGCCTGACGATTTCCCTGTTTCGTCAAAACGCCAGACCAGACAAGGCGGCCCATTCCCCCGCTGCAGCCCTGGCAGCGATGCGCGACGTTTTCATCAGAACCAATCAACATCTCCAGATTGAAACCGTGAACGCAGCCGCGATCGCGCAGTGGGAATATTCTGAACAGGACCTCATAGGGCGCGCATTTACCGAGGTTGCCGAAGAACGAGAGGCGCTTGAGAAGTATTGCGAGAGCGTCCGCGGGGGCCACCGACAGGAGCTCCTCCTGGACATGAAGATTGTGTGTAAGAGCGGCGGGCGCGTCCACGCGAATTTCTCGGTATCGCCTATCGTCGAAGGGGAAGGCGTCACCGGATTCGTCTTCGTCGGAAGGAACATCGACGATCACAAGCGTGCCGAGGAAAAGATGACGCTGGAGAAGGCACGCCTCCGGCAACTCTTCGATAACGCCCCCATCGGTATTGTCGAACTGGACAAGAGCGGTAAAATAATCGACCTTAACAGCGGCTTTCAGAGTATCTTTCAATTTTCACTTGACGAGGCGCGGGAGAAGGCGCTCAACGATGTCATCGTCCCCGACAATCTCAAAGCGGAAGCGGAGGAACATCTGCACGAGATTTCCGACGGTGGAGCGATTTTCACCGACACAGTGTGGAAACGTAAGGATGGGGAGCCGGTTCATGTCAGCGTGTACGAAATTCCCATCGTCGTTGACGGGCAGCCAGCGGGAGCGTACCGGATATATATCGACATTACCGAACACAAGCAGGCAGAGGAAGCCCTGCTGCGGAGTCAAAATCGATTCCGTGCGCTCATCGAAAACAGCTCGGACGCGGTCGCGCTCGTTGACGCGCATGGCAAATTCTCCTATATAAGTCCCTCGGTCAGAAGAATCCTGGGCTATGCGGGCGAAGAACTCATCGCTCATGACGTTTTCGAACTAGTCCATCCGGACGAACGACCGGACCTCGAGGTGTTGTTCAATGAATTGTCGTACCGGCCGAAGGGCCTGGTTCCCTTCAAGTGCCGTGTGGTTCATAAGAACGGGTCCTGGAGGTGGGCAGAGGGAGTGGCAATGAATCTGCTGGCCGACCCGTACGTTCAGGCCATCGTCGTTAACTACCGCGACATCACCGAACGCAGGCATGCTGAAGAGACCCTGAAGGAAAGTGAAACACGGATGAGGAACCTCTTCGAATCCGACATGCTCGGGATCGTTTTCTGGGACATCAGCGGAAAGGTCACAGAGGCGAACAAGGCCTTCCTCGAGATTGCCGGATACCGCGAAGAGGATATTCTTCCCGAAAAGGAATTCCTGAACGATGTGAGGCCACTGGAATATATTCTCCTGAACGAACGTGCGCTTCAGGAAATGGCCGCCACCGGAGCTTGCCTTCCCTTCGAGACTGAATATCTTCGCAAAGACGGAACCCGTGTGCCGATCCTCCTCGGAGCCGCCCTTCTTGAGGGGCACAAGGATCGCGGTTTCTGCTTTGTTCTCGACATCACCCAGCGCAAGAGAGCGGAGTCGGAACGGCAAGCGATGTTTGAGATCATTCAAGGGGTGAGTTCGGCGGAGAACCTGGATAAACTGCTTCACCGCATCCACCAGTCGCTCAAAAAAGTGATCTTCGCCGAGAATTGTTTCATCCTCCTGTACAACAAGACCACGGGAATGTTCGACACGACCTTTTTCGTCGACAAGTTCGACCGTCCCTTCGCGCCCCACCAACTGGGGAAGAGCTGCACCGCCTATGTTTTTCGAACGGGTCAGCCGCTCCTCCTTACACAGGAGCGTTTCGATCAACTGATGAAAGAGGGCGAAGTCGAATTGGTCGGGACAAATTCGCCTTCCTGGCTGGGGGTACCCCTGAAGTCGGCAACCGAGACCATCGGTGTCCTGGTCGTCCAGCATTACGAAGACCCGAACGCCTACACTCAGCATGACCTCGAATTCCTGGCATCGATCGGCAACGAAATCGCGCTGGCGATCGAGCGGAAGCGCACGGAGGAGCAACTCCGCATTTTCGCTCACGCTTTCGAAGGTACGACCGAACTCCTCTCGCTGACCGACCTCAACAACCGGCTCGTGTTCGTCAACAAGAGCTTTCTCCAGACGTACGGATGCGAGGAGAAGGAGATTCTGGGGAAAGGTATGCACTTCTTTGCTTCACCTCTCAACCCTCCGAACATTCACGAGGAGATTTTCGAACGCACTCAGCGCGCCAGCTGGTCGGGCGAGCTCTATAACCGAAAGAAAGACGGCACGGATTTCCCGATTTCCCTTAACACGTCCGTCATTCGCGACAAGGAAGGGAAACCCATCGGCTACCTGGGCATTGCGCAGGATATCAGCGAGCGCAAGCGCGCGGAGGAACAATTGAAGGAATCGTACGAGCAGTTACGCCTCCTCGCCTCGCGGCTGCAGATCATACGCGAAGAAGAAAGCATGAGGATCGCCCGGGAAATCCACGATGATCTCGGACAAGCGTTAACGGGAATAAAAATGGACCTGTCCTTCTTCGCCGAAGAACTGGGCGAACAGCAAGGTCCCGGGTCGAAAGAGAAACTGATCGAAAGAATCAACGCGATGTCCTCACTTGTTGACGGGGCCATAACGTCCATGCGGAAAACCATTACCGAACTACGGCCTGCTGTTCTCGATAGCCTCGGCCTTGCCGCCGCGATCGAATGGCAGGCGGAAGAATTCCAGCGCAGAACAGGCACCAAGTGTTCCTATTCGTATCAGGTTGAGGACCGTCAGATAGACCCACACCGCTCGACGGCTATTTTCCGGATCCTTCAGGAATCGCTGACCAACGTCGCGCGCCACGCCCAGGCAACCAAGGTGAGTATTGTCCTCAAGAAGGAGTCGGACGCGATCGTCCTGGATGTCCAGGATAATGGCAAGGGTATTTCCGAAGAGGCCTCGCACAAAGTGGGTTCGTTCGGGATCCTCGGCATGAAAGAACGTGTACTTCCGTTTGGAGGAAGCATCGACGCCCACAGACTCCCCGGCGGCGGAACGAGCGTTACCGTAAGAATCCCATTGGCATAATACCGTTATTGAAACTGGAGAACTATGATAAGAGTACTTATTGCCGACGACCATGTTGTTGTGCGGGAAGGACTAAAGCACATCATCTCGAAGGCATCCGACATGACCGTCAGCGCCGAGGCGGTCAATGGCCAGGAGGTCATCGACAGAGTGCGTGAACAAACATTCGACGTTGTCGTGCTCGACATCAATATGCCGGGCAGAGGCGGATTTGAAATTCTCAAAGAGCTCAGGCGCGACCATGCCCGTCTTCCCGTCCTCGTCCTCAGCGTACATCCGGAGGACCAGGTGGGAGTTCGCGTGTTGAAGGCGGGCGCCTCGGGATACCTGAATAAGGAAAGCACACCGAAAGAACTGGTCAACGCTATTCGAAAAGTCTATACGGGAGGAAAATTCATTACTCCCACCCTCGCGGAGAAACTGGCGTACGGATTGGAACTCGACGTGAAAGGTCTGGCTCACGAGAATCTCTCCGACCGGGAGTATCAGGTTTTCCTGATGCTTGCCGCCGGCAAAGCAACAAATGAAATCGCTCAGGAGCTCGCTCTCAGCGTCAAGACGGTTCGCACCTATCGACAGCGCATACTGGAAAAAATGACCATGAAGAACGATGTTGAGCTTTCCCACTACGCGATTGAGCACAAGCTCATTGAGTCTTCAAGGAGTTAGGACCCCACCGCACGGCGCCCTCCCGATCATCTGAGGAAACAAGGCCGGCAGCACCTTTGGAGGATGTGGTGGAAGGGTCGCCAGGGTTGTTCCTTTCCACGTGCCCTGGGAAAGGAAAAGATGTGCCGTGGATCACATGCTGGCCAATTAGGGCCTGCCGAGATCGGCCGAATGCTCTCTCTGTACAATCCTTAACCGTCGAAATGATAAAGAGTTATCATTGTGGTCGGTGGACTACGGCAGAGTATTCAACGGACTACAAAAAAAAGGGTTTAATTCCAATTGTTTTTCTCCCCTCCCTCTATTAAATTGTATATGGCGTGTGAAAGGAATTCACCTCCCCCAAAAAAACTAACAGGAATGCACATGATACGGTCGCTCATAGTTGACGATTCATCGGTTGTTCGCGAACGGCTCGCCGCAAGGCTTTCGAATCCCGGAAAGGTCGAGATCGTGGGTAATGTGGGGGACATTGTGACGGCACTCTCTACATTCGAGAGGGAGAAACCCAATATGGTGATCCTGGACATCCAGTTGCCGGACGGTAATGGGATTGACGTTCTCACGAGGATCAAGCAGCAGGATGGGAACACCGTCGTCGTGATGTTGACGAATTTCCCTTACGAAGCATTTCGCAAGAGATGTTTCGAAGCGGGAGCAGATTATTTTTTTGACAAGTCGACGGAATTCCATAAGATCACTGCGGTGATCAAGGAGATGGAAGCCGCGATAAACAACCAGTCTCCATCTTTACTCAACTGACAGACGCATGATAGGTTTAGGTCAGGTTCCGTTGCTGGTGTTGGCGTTGACGATGTTGATGATCATGCAGATGTCCATCAACGCGTCCATACTGTCCGAATCCATATCCTCGCTGGAAAACGAGGCGACGCTTGAAGCAACCACCCTTGGCAATCTCATGATCGGCGAAATCAGAACCAAGGCATACGACAACGCAACGCGGAGCAACATGATCTACAACCGGTCGCAGCTCACTCCGGTCTTCTCCCTCGGACCCGATGTCCTCGACACAACCATCACGAACGAGGTTGTCCCCGTGAGCCAGACCGTTTTCCTGTCACAGCAAAAGTACAATGATATCGACGATTACAACGGGTACGTCCGCACGGTGCAAACACAGAATCTCAGCGATTTTACTATCCAGGACAGCGTATGCTACGTTCAGGAAGCGAATCCCGAAGTTGTTTCCCCGACACCGACATGGTATAAAATGATCATTGTGACTGTGAGTCATAAGAATATGTCGACCCCGCTGGTCCTCAAGTCCGTCGTTGTGTACACAAGGTCATGACAAGAACCGGTTCCCAATGGATACGATCATAGAAATCACGTTACAAGCGCTCATTGTCGGTCTGATCACCCTCGCGATCCTGGGTTTTGTCGGCAACCTGCACCAGTCCACCTATGAGAAGACTTCCTCCGTCATTCTTGAGACCAATCTGGTAACCATCGCGTCGGTCATCGAAAACGACCTCAACAAGATCGGATACAACGCGCCGAAGCCGGCGATCCTTCGGGCTGATTCCGTCTTTTCTTTTCTTGCCGACCTTCAAAATACCGGAGTAGTGAAAACGGTTCAATATTCGAAGACAATCATCCCGGCAGGATACCGGACGCCGAGCGACACGACACAGGACTTTGGGATTTCCCGGACGGTCAGCGGAGAACCATCGATCATCTCCGACATGCATTTATCAAAACTGAATTTTGCGTATTTTGATTCAACGGGCCTGCCGACATCGAGTCTTGCGGCAATCAGATCCGTCAATGTGATGGTCGAACTTACAAATCCCGGAAAGACGACGACAACGGCTCCATCGTTGTTCTGGACCAAGACATTCTATATCCAGAACTGAGGGGAAGAGATGGGGAATAACGCGATACTTTCGGTACTCGGCTTGATGGTGTTCTTTGGCATCATCAACACGACTCTCAATACGAAGAATGCACAATCGTCACAGAATATCTCGTCCTATGTTGTGAACGATGCCGCCCGTGAAATTGCTTACGACGGGCTCAGCGTCGCCCGACTAAGGATCGATTCCAGTTTCGCCGCCGTCGATTCATTCAGCATCTCCGGTGACATCGCCGGGGGCAGTTACACCGTCACTGCAATTCCCCGCGGCGACACCATCAAGGTACAATCCACAGGGACGTACCAGGGCACATCCTATACCGCGCAGGCGAGTCTCTTCCACCATGTGAAGTATCTGCCCGCATCGGTCTACCAATCGGCAATACACTTTCAGGCAACTCCGGCGTGGCTCTTCTGGCAACCTTCTGCAAATCCCATAGACGGACGCGACCATGACACTTCGGGCGCATTGACTGCCGCGAGAACAAACGACGGTTCCGACATCACCGTAGTTTCACCCAGCGACAGCACGAATATCAACAACCGGTCCTCGCAGAAGTGGTACTTTGATTGGAACAGATCTTCATCGGAAAATTCGACTCAGGCGTCCTTGAAAATAAAGGTCGACCCCACGGTGACACCCTCATCCTACGTGGACACTCTGGTTGCAAACGCTGATTACGTGTACCGGGCGACAGGAACGACACCCATTCACGTCCCGTCCGCAAGCTGGGGTTCAAAGAATAATCCTGTCGTTGTCTATGTCGATGCAGGCAGTTTCTCCTACGCCATCTTCGACAGCCAATACGTCGGCTGGGGAGTTCTGGTCGTGCGCGGAGATGCCTGGCTCCCGGGAAATATGCGATGGAACGGGCTTGTGATCTCCTATACTGCGGCGCAGACCGGCAGCCAGTTCACCCTTGACGGGACGTCCGAAATCCTGGGCTCACTGATATTTGTCGGCAACCCGTACAGCGAGCTCGACCTAGAAGCCAGCGCTAAGGTGCTGTACAGCAGCTCGACCTTGCAGATCATCAAGAATATGGCTAAGCTTAACAAGTACATTGTTAACAGCGTGAGCCAATGGTACGAATAAGCCGGTCCATGGACACATTCGTTCCCTGATAAAGGAGTGGACGACAAGAACGTAATTAGATGAGCAAGACGAATTCCCCGATCGGCCCGGTTCCCGATCGAAAACAACCTTTTTCCACTCAAGGCGTTTCAGGCTTCATTGAATGGCTCGTCGTTCAGGGAATTGCCACGCAGCCGATGGTCGACCAGGCGATAGAATGGAAACGCACCCACGACGGCCAGGACAAGCGCCTCCTGTTTCAAATCCTCTACGAGGAGTGCGGCGCCAAACGCGAGCAGGTTCTCCAGGCGTTCGCCAAGTACTACTCCTTTAAGACTTTCGAATTCGAAGAGCTCAACCTCACTTCCGATAAATTCCAGTTCATCAAAAGGATGCTGGATACTCTTCCCCAGCACTTCAAAGAACTCGCGACAAAACACAGAATTCTTCCACTCCAGGTTACCGACAACGACCCGCAGAAATTGTACGTCGGGACCCCGGAGCCGACGAGCGCCGCCCTCCATGTCGTCGCACGCGCATTCCCCTATCCGAAGTACGAAGTCTGCTATATCGCCCTGAACACGTACGACGAGATCTATCGCCAGATGACGCTCGACCAGCAGGGGCGCCCCGGCGACGAGGGTTTTGGATTCATGGAGGATGATTCCGAGAGAGCTCTGTTGGAACTCGACGAGGAAATTCTCAAAGGACATCTTGGTGAAGTGATCGACAACATTCTTGGAGATGCCGTCCGGCTAAACGCGAGCGATGTCCACATTATCCCCAAAGCCTCTCGAAAAAGCGAGATCTATTTTCGTATTGACGGGCGCCTCACGTTATGGCGCACGATCGACGACGTTCGCACGGATGCGATCTCGGCGGTCGTGAAGGACATTGCGAAGGGCACCGACCGGTTCGAGAGGAATATGGCCCAGGACGGTTTCGCCCAACGGATCACCGACAACAAGGTGACACGATTCCGCCTGTCCATCATCCCCATTTGGGGCAGAGAACTCAAGGTAAAATTCGAATCAATCGTCATTCGTGTTCTCGTCGACCCCGAAGACAGCATGACCCTCGAGAACATTGGATTCCAGCCGTATGCCCTCGCGAGGTTCAAGAAAGCGATCGAGAAGCCGACCGGTCTCATTGTGCTGACAGGACCGACAGGAAGCGGAAAAAGTACGACACTTTTGGTGGCCCTGCGAGCAGTCATGAACCCGAGCCTGAACATCCTGACCGTTGAGGACCCCGTCGAGTACCTCATCGATGGAGCGCGGCAGGTAAAGCTGAATCCGAAGCTGGACTTTGAGGGCGCGCTCAGGGCAATCCTGCGGCACGACCCCGACATCGTGATGGTGGGTGAGATGCGTGACCGCATTACCGCCGACATGGCCGTCAAGCTTGCAAACACGGGCCACTTGACGTTCTCAACCGTCCACACCAACGACGCTGTCGGCGTCATTGCCCGATTGTACAAAATGGACATCGAGCCATTCCTGTTGGCCTACGCAATCAACATCATTGTCGCACAGCGCCTCATTCGAAAGCTTTGCGAACGCTGTAAGGCGGTAGATAAAGACATCCTTCCAATTTCCTACGAAAAGGTGGGATTTCCAAAAGATGAAATCGAAAAAACGACATTCTATCGCCCCGTTGGATGCATCCACTGCGTGAACGGTTACAAAGGCCGCAAGGCAATTCACGAGGTGCTCTATTTCACAAAGGAAGTCCGCAAACTCATCATGGAGGCGGGGAATTCGATCAACGAGGAAGAAATCCGCAAACTGGCGGCATCGCAGGGGATGAAGACACTGCGCGAGGCCGGGTTGGACTTTGTCCGCGATGGAACGACGACTCTGGAAGAAATCGCCAGTGTAACGGCAGACGACAACCTCTAGGGTCGTCCAACTGTCTCCGGCAGACGAGCCCTGCGGGTTGTCGCACTCATCTCCCACTGGAAAATGCTCCAAAAAGACCGGTTTTCCCTACTTGATATTTTCCCTTCTGTGGCGTATATTAGTTCATGATTTTTCCGGCATGGCGGCCTCAATGTTCGCAAAACCCTTAATCTTGCTTCTGTCCATCATACATTTGGGCCATCTGCCTGTTTTGTGAAAACCGAAAATATTCTATAGAGGTTAATCACCGATGATATTCGAAGTCGCAGTAGGGTACACGGTTGCCAATTTCTTGCTCGCTCTCATCATTTTCATCCGGTCGCGACGCCACCTCATCACCAGGTTTTACGCTTTTTGTGTCGTCTCTCTGGTAAGCTTCGGAGTTGCCGCTTTTTTCGCAAGTCACGAGTCCCATGACACCGTTCGCGCGATCCTCGAACACACGGTGATTTTCCTGTTCGCGCTCGCCCCGTTTTTCTTCCTGCACTTCATGGTTGTCTTCGCCCGCCGTTACGACATCCTCAACTCAAAAAATGTCATCGCCGCCATTTATTTCGCGGGCCTCTTTAGCTACACCATGATCCTGCTGGGATTCCTCCCGCGGCCGATCACGACGGCCGGCGTGATGACGCAGACGGGAAACATTTTTTATGTGACATGGATGTCCATTTTTTTCATTATCGGCATTGCGATGCTGTATGAATCGTCACGAGGATTCTATGAGAAAATAGAGCGGGCGAATCTCTTGATCGGCGGATTCGCGCTTCTCTTACTCGCGCTGCCCGGTCCGTTCACGGAGTCGGTGCTGATCGGGATTTTTCACATCCACGTGGATTTTTATTATATCTTCTCGACTCTTGCCGTCATTGTCGCCACGTACTTCGTTTTCCGGCACAAAATCATCGTCAACACCGTCTATGACGCGTTGAAGTCCGCCCTCGGGGTGATGAAGGACGTGTTCATCACCACCGATGAGTATTTCCGGGTACAGATGGTGCGCGGCGGTCTGACGCCCCTCCTGGGCTTTGCCGAGAAAGAATGGATCAGTCACTCATTCAAGGAATTCATCGAAGAAGGCGAAATGCTCGATGAGTACCGGAATTACGTGCTCCAAGGAAAAATGAAGGAGAGCAATTTCGACGCGCTGACGATGAAAAAGAATGCCGCCCCCGTGCCGATGAACTTTTCGTTCACCCCCATGTTCGTGCAGGATGAACTGCGCGGCTTCGTCGGCGTTGGCAGAGATACAACGGACCTGAAACGGTCCGAACAGGCGCTGCGAATCTCGGAGATAAAATTCCGCTCCCTCTTCGAGAACGTGCCCGACGGCGTTTTTCAAATCACGCCCGACGGCAGGATCATCACGGCGAACCCCTCATTCGCCCACATGCTCGGGTATGATTCACCCGAAGACCTCCTTCACCTTAATCTAGGACGGGACCTCTCCTTCGACCAGAACGGACAAAAGACACTGTTGCAGCAATTCGAGAAAAACGGAGATACGCACAATCTCGAGATCACGCTGAAGAAGAAAGACGAAAAACCGCTCATCGCATTGGGAAATATCCACGCAGTCCAGGACGAACACGGGGCGATCCAGTATTACGAAGGGGCGCTCACGGATATTACCGAGCTGAAGAATCTCGAGGAACAGCTCCGGCACACTCAGAAAATGGAAAGCATCGGCATGCTCGCCGGAGGGATAGCGCACGATTTCAATAATATCCTCCAGATCATTCTCATGAACACGGTCAAGTTCAAGCGCACCCAGAGTGACCCGGAAGCGCTCATGAGAGCCGTCGATATGATCAACAGGAGCGTTCAGCGGGGAGCCGGTTTGGTCCGCCAGTTGCTGACCTTTGCGCGAAAGACGGAGATCGTGTTTCAATCGTTGAACCTGAATGGCACGATCGATGAACTCAAGAGAATACTGATTCAAACGTTCCCCGAGACCATCGATGTCAAGGTCGACCTCGATCCTAATCTCCCGTCGGTCGTCGCAGACCAGACCCAGTTCCACCAGGTGCTCCTCAACCTCTGTGTGAACGCGAGGGACGCAATGCCGAGAGGCGGAACGCTGTCGATCACGACAAGAACCGTTCCCGGGTCTTCGTTAAGGGACCGCTTTCCGGACTCTCACGAGCGGAATTACACGTGCGTCATGGTTTCCGACACGGGCACGGGAATGGACAAGCAAACTCTCGAAAAAATCTTCGAACCGTTCTTTACGACGAAGGAAGTCGGACAGGGAACGGGATTGGGCCTTGCGGTGGTCTACGGGATCATAAAAAGCCATCACGGGTTCATCGACGTTGAAAGTGAAGTCGGCCGCGGAACTAAATTCCACGTTTATCTGCCTGTCCAGCCGCAGGATCTTGAAGATTTCGTCATGAAGAAGGAACAGCAGGCGGAAGCCCCCGGCGGAACCGAAACCATTCTTTTTGCCGAGGACGAAGAAGTGCTCCGGGATTTGCTCAAATCGCTCCTCGAGACGAAGGGATACAAGGTGCTGACCGCAAAGGACGGCATGGAAGCCGTCGAGATGTTCAAGAAACACCGTGAGGAAATTGCGTTGGTCCTCATGGACCTTGGCCTGCCCAAACTCAACGGATGGGACGCGTTCAAGAAAATGAAAGAGACCGACCCCAAAGTACGGGTCGTACTGTGCAGCGGTTATCTCGACCCGCACACGAAATCGGAAAGACTCAAGGAAGGTGCGAAGGACTTCGTCCAGAAACCCTACGTCCCGGAGGAAATTCTCACCAGAATACGGGGAGTGCTCGATGTCGCGCAGCACTGAGCTTCGAGTTTTTCAGCAGGGACGAATGTTCTTCCGCACGAAAGACGTACTATACGAAAGCGCACAATCTTAAGTACTGCACGCTTAATCAGAGAGGAACCAAGAGTTGAGCTTAACCGACAATCAGAATCTCTTTAACCAGTACATGAGGGAAGTAGATACCCTCATCAAACAGGGCAATTTTGACCAGGCACGGTTACGCCTCGCAGATGCGAAGCGGGTCAATCCCAGCAGTCCGTACATCGTCGCATTCGAAGAGCGCATCAAACTCTTTGAAAAAAGACTGAAGGAAGGCAAACACCCCACAGCCGGGACTCCTCCGGAAAAAACACCACCCGCCCACGAGGCTCCGGCAGTTCCTCCTGCGGCCGAAGCAACGCCGCACCCGGCGCCCTCCCCCGCTCACAAGACGGAGCATCCTCCCGTCAACCATGATGCGCTCGAAAAGAAAGTCCGCGAGCAGGTAGAGCAGGAATACAAGCAGCGGCTGACAGAAGAAATCCACCACGCAGAGGCAAACGCCGCCAAGACCCTTGAGCTCGAACGGACGAAGCTTGAGCGGCAACAGGGTATTTTGAAAACACAGTACGAGCAGCGTGCAGCAGAACTGCATAAACGCCTCGAGGGCGAATACAAGAAGAAACTGGATGAGGAGGTTCGTCTTTCCGAGGAGCGCTTGAAACAGCAGTTTGAGAAAGAGCAATCGTTCTTTGAAGGTGAGATTAAAGCGCGCCTGGTCGAGCATCATACGCAACAGCAGAATGAACTCGAGGAGCGGCTGAAACGGGAGCAAGCCGGGCTTCTGGAAAAAGAACGCACTTCGTTCGAGGAGAAAGAGCGGAAAATGCGCGAGGAGTTCAACAAGCGGCTGCTCGAAAGCCTCCGCAAGACGGAAACCGTGTTCCGTGAACAGGGCCTCCAGCAGCAGCAGATGGAACAGCAGAAGATCCGTGAGAATTTTGAAAAAGAATTGGAAGAAAAACTCTCCAAGGAACGCGAGAGCCTGAAAAAAACCTCAGATGACAAACTCGAGAAACTGAAGGAGTCTACGGAGCGGGAACGGAAGAAGCTCGAAGAAGAGTATCAGCGCCAGCTCCACGAGGAGGTCGAACAGGTTCGTAAGCGCGAGGCACAGGACTTCGAGAAAAAACGCGTGAAGCTTGTCCAGGACCTCGAAGCCGAACATCAGCGAAAATACCAGGAACAACTTATTGCCGAACGCCGGCTCATCCAGGCAGAGGCGGACGGAGCGATCGGAGCCGAAAGAAAGAAACTGCATCAAGAGCGTGAAGCCATGCTCTCCGCGGAAAATGAAAAACTCGAGAAGTTACGGGCCGACCTCCGTGCCGAGATGGAAAAGAACCTCATGACGCGATTGGAGCAGCTCTCCGTAGATTATGAGCGGAGGATGGAGCTCCTTGGATTCACTATTCCCAAGACCAAAGAAGAATGCCTTGCGCTCTATCGGGAAAAACTCGCAATTTCTTACACTAACGGCGAGCCGAGCGTCGACGAAGCAGAGAAGCTCATGGAATTGAAGGAACTGCTAGAGCTGACCTACGACGACCATGTGAAGGTTGAAACCGACGTCCGGATGGAAAAATACGTACAGGATGTGGAAAAAGGAATTATTTCGGGCGACTTAAACCTGAAAGATGCAGGCAAGCTTGAATCCCTCAAGGAGAAATTCCGGATCACGCCCGAAGAAGCTTCACGACTGGAACCGTACATTCTCTCGAGAATCCAGCGGCTTGCCGTGAAGGGCCGAATTCTTGTGGCCGATGACGAACCGCAAATCCGGGAGGCGATCAAGGAGGAACTCGAAGCACGGGGATACCAGGCTGTCGAGGCCGAGAGTGTCAACGTTGCTCTGGAAAAGCTCAAGAAGGAGCCAGTCGATATCATTGTGAGCGACATAAGTTTTCTCCCCCGCGAACCGGATGGCTTCAAATTCTTCAAGTTGGTTCAGGAACAACCGGAACTCCGCCAGATCCCCTTCATCTTCCTCAGCGCGCTGAATGACGACGTCATCGTCCGCTCCGGCATGCAGCTCGGTGCCGACGATTACCTGACCAAGCCGATCGATTTCGATTTGCTCCTGGCAGTTATCGAGGGCAAGCTGAGACGCGTCAAGATGAGAGCGCGAAAATAAATCCCGCGCCCTCCTCGTTCTGAAAATTCAGACAGCCGGCCGATCTCCGTTCAAACTCCTGCGCCACGGTCAGCAACGCGCGACCCCGCCTCCCGTCACTTCTGATTGAACAAAGCTTCGGGAAACTCCTTCTCAAGAAGATACTTGTAGTAGAATCTGTACGATTCATTCCTGGAATGGGTCGCTTTCGGGCCGCCCCACCCATGCCGTCCGCCGGGGTACACCATGAACTCAAAGTGTTTCCCTTTATCCTCCAGCGCGTTCACGAGCTGCAGGCTGTTCTGCATATGGACGTTATCGTCGATCGTCCCGTGGACGATCCTGAGCAGTCCCTTGTACCTGTCGACGTACGTCATGGCAGAACCGTTCTTGTAACCTTCCGGATTCTCTTCCGGCGTATCCATATAACGCTCCGTGTAGTGGGAATCGTACAATTGCCAGTCGGTGACGGAAAAACTCGCGATGCCGTGGGTGAAGTAATCGGCGCCGAACGTCAGCGCCATGCATGTCGTGTACCCGCCATAACTGCCGCCGGTGATGCAGATTTTCGTCGTATCGACAAACGGTTTAGCCCGCAGCCACTTCGCGACTTCGATGTAATCGTTCATTTCCCACTTGCCGAGGTTCCGGTGCATCAACGCAACTCCTTCCTTCCCAAAGTGCCCGGATCCCCTATGGTCCATCGTTACCTGGATGACCCCTTCCATAGCCAGCCACTGCTCGCCGATGCCCCTCCACGAATTGGCAACCGTCGGCGAAGCCGGTCCTCCGTAGATGTTGATGAGAACCGGGTATTTCTTGTTTTCACTGAAATCCGTGGGGAGCGTCCAGATCACGGGCAGGGCATAGCCGTCGGGAGTCGTCACGCGGAATAATTCCGGCTTCGCCAACGTGTAGTCTCCGAATTCCTTCGTCTTGCTGTCGCCGAGATCTTTCACCGGTTTTCCTTCGCCGGTGTAAAGAGCCATCCTGGACGGCTGTGTAAGATTGGAGTAAGAGTCCGTGAAATACCTTCCATGCGGTGAAAGCTGTATGTGATGTGTGTAGTCTCCGGATGTCAGTCGGGTAAGATGCGATCCATCAAACTTGACCTTGTAAAAATCCGTATTCGTCGATGCTTCTTTCTTCGCCGTGAAATAGACAAGCTGTTTGTCTTCATCCACAATGAGAACGTCACTTACCGCCCACTTCCCTTGCGTTATTTGGTTCACGAGCTTTCCATCCATGCTATACCGATAGAGGTGGCTCCAGCCGTCCTTGTCGCTCTGCAGGATGTATCCCTTGTTGTCCTTCAGGAAATAGACGGTCCCGAACCATTCAACCCACGACGGCTGGTGCTCGAGATAGAATTCCTTTTTCGTTCCTTTGTAAGGATCGACTGAATAGAGCTTCAGAGTATCCTGCCCCCTGTTCATCCATTGGATGACAAGCCGGTTGCCGTCCGGCGTCCAGAAGGGGGTGCCGAAGTACTGGTCGTCTTTCTGGTTGAAGTCCGCCCACACCACGTCCCCGCCCGTGACGGGCACGAATCCGACTTTCACTTCCGGATTCGGGTCGCCGGCTTTGGGATAGCGGGTCTTCTCGAGCGTGCCGTGCACCCCCTCCGAATGGTAAATGGGAAACATCGGGACGTTCGTTTCATCGAACCGGTAGAAAGCGATGATCTTGCTGTCCGGAGACCACCAGAACGCGCGGTACCGCGACCCTCTACCAAGAATCTCTTCATAATACACCCACGCCGCCCATCCATTGTAGACAACGTCGGTTGCATCGTTGGTGTATTGATACTCCTTCCCCGATGCAAGGTCGATCGCGAAAAGATTGTTATCTCTGGTGAAGGCGACGTAGTTTCCGTCGGGGGAAATGGTGGGATTCTTTTCTTCCGCGTCAGTCTGCGTCAGCCGTTTGAACTCCTTTTTCTTCGTGTCGAGGAAATACAGATCTTTGTCTTTTACGTAGATGAGTTTGTCGTACGCTTCCGTATGGGACGCCGGACTGCCGGGGTCGATGTCGGGACCGACGAGCTGCTTATATTCGTCCATATCCCTGTAGAGCTTTTCCTTGCCGCTCCGCACATCGACCGAGTAGACCTTCGCTTTCTCCTCGCCGGTTTTCTTTTTCGATTCGAGATAGTGGTCGTCGTCGGCCCAACCGACGATGTCCGGCAGGCTCGTCGTTAACTTCGGCTCGGCGCCCTTGAAGATCTGCTCAAAGGTGAGCTTCTTCTTCTCCTGTGCCGGGAGGCTAACGGCAAATGCAAGGATGACGATTGTGGAGAAAAAGATGATTTCTCTGATGGATTTGAGGTTTCGCATAAGATGGCTCCGTATCGATGTTGAGAAATTCATACTGCATTTTACCTTTTTGTGCTTACCTTTTTTTTGAACACCCTTGCGTGCTCTTCAACAAAAATATAACCGCGAGAGACGCTAAGGAGAAGGTGAAAGGTAGGCACAAGAATTCAAAAAATCAAGACCCCGGCTTTGCTTGGCCGGGGTCTCTTTGTAACCGATGCACATCGATTGGTTTCGGCTACCGAATCGGTCCCGGTGGAACCGGCGGGATGGTTTTTTCCTTCGTTTTCAATTCGTCGAGAATAACTTCGATTGCTTTATTAAGTTGCTCATCCACACCGATATATTCCTTCGCCGGGTCGTTGTCGACGACGATGTCCGGATCGACGCCGTGTCCCTCGACGATCCATTCTTTTCCTTCGGTGCCATAGATTCCGAACTCCGGTCTGTCCAGGAAACCCCCGTCGAGCAGCGGAAGCGTGCCGCGGATGCCGTGCACACCGCCCCACGTGCGTTTGCCGACGAGCTTGCCGAGGTCATACTTCTTGAACCGGTACGGGAAGATATCCCCGTCCGAAGCGGAGAACTCGTCGATCAAACAGACTTTCGGCCCATAAATCATTTCCTGGGGGTTCGTCGTGGGAGAGGTATTTCGCGACATGCCGATCATGGCAATCTCGCGGCGGAGCCGTTCAACGACCAACTGTGAAACGAATCCTCCGCCGTTCCCGCGCACATCGATGATGACGGCCTTTTTCTGTAATTGAGGATAGAAGTGTTTCACAAATTCATTGAGACCGCCGACTCCCATATCGGGAATGTGAATGTATCCCACTTTTCCGCCTGTCGCTTCGCCAACCTTCCGGATGTTCTCCTCAACCCAGTTGTAGTAGTACAGCTCCAGCTCATCGCCGGTCGGGATCACCACGACATCGCGGCTTGCTTTCTCCTGCGGCTGGGAGTTCAGCTTCAACTTCACCTGTTTATCGACCGTATTGACCAGCGACTCATAGATATTCGCCATCGTGTTCGTCGGTTTTCCGTTCACCGCGATAATGTAATCCCCCTCGCTCGCGTTGACGCCGATCTCCGTCAATGGACTTCGTCGGCTCTTCTCCCAGTTTTCACCTTTGAGGATCTTCTTAATGCGATAGTACTTCGATTGGGGATCCCGTTCGAGCTGGGCGCCAAGGAGACCGGTTTGGATCCTTTTCGCCCGGGGCATGTCTCCGCCGCCGACGTACGTGTGTCCGACGTTGAGCTCACCGATCATTTCTCCGATGATGTATGTGAGGTCGGCCCGATGATTGACGAAAGATACGAGCGGTTCGTATTTCTTTCTGATTCCTTCCCAGTCTACTCCATGCATATTCGGGTCATAGAAGAACTCCCGCATCTGCCGCCAGCATTCAGTATAGATCTGCTCCCACTCCTGGCGTTTGTCGAGATTGACTTCCATGCCGGACAAATCCAGCCGGTCTTTCAGGTCGATCTTGCCTTTGGGGACATCAATGATGTAGTACCCCCGGTCCTTTCCCACCAGCATCTTTTTCATATCGGCGGAAATCTCGTAGCCATCGATCTCTCCGAGATTCGTTTCTTTCAGCTCGGAGAGGTCGTACAGGAAGAATTGCGCCTTTTCATCCTTGCTCCCCTGCCGGATATAATAGAGAGAGCTGCCCACCGACTTGATGTCGCGGTATCCTGCCGCCTGGATCGGCAGTCCCACGATACGGCTCTTCAGACCGTCGGCGTCGATCTTGACTTCGACAGCCGTTTCTTTCTTTTCCTTCTTCTCATCCTCCTTTTTGCCTTTTGACTCGTCGGCCTTCGATTTCTCTTCGCTCACGGTGACTTCGTCGCTCTTCGGCTTGAAGGGCGAGTCGATGCCCTTCGAGAGGGTGACAAGATAGATGCGCGACATATCCTGGTAGGACTGGTCGAACTCCGTTTGGCTAAACGTCGGGTTAAAGTCCCTGCTCGATTCGAAGAACAGGTATTTCCCGTCCGAGCTGAACACCGGCTGGGAAGAACCGTACCAGCCGTCGGTCACTTCGATCGTCTGGGCGTTCTCGAGAGAGTAAACATAGATCTTATTCATCATTTCCGTTTCCGGCTTCGCATAGGTAATCCACTTGCTGTCCGGTGACCAGCCGTAGTTATCGAACTCCCATGCCTTTGCCTGTGCCACTTCCGTGATCTCTTTTGAGCCGATATCGACATACCGCAGGCGGAGTCTCTTGTCGGCCCAGAGAATTTTCTTGCTGTCCGGCGACCAGTAGATCTGGTATTTGTAGGTATCCTCACCCTTTGTGATCTGTGTTGCCGGCGCGCTGCCATCCTGCGGCTGGATATAAATTTCATCCTCGCCGGTCGCGTCGGAAATGTACGCAATCGACTTGCCGTTCGGGGACCACTTCGAGTTGCGTTCATGAATGCCGGGTGTGCCGGTGAGATTTCTCGCCGCGCCGTACTTCGCGGGCACGGTGAACACGTCGCCGCGAGCACCGAACAACGCGCGCTTTCCGTCGGGAGATATCTCATAGTTTGTGACAAAGTCGCCGACCTTCATGATGCCGCCTCTGCCGCCGACGAGGTCCTCATTGATAAAGATCGGAACCTTCTCCGGCTTCTCCGTCGCCAGGTCGAATCGATAGAGATAGCCGCCGTTCTCGAAGACGATCGCGTTATCGCCGAGGGAGGGGAATTTTACATCGAACTCTGTGAAGGAGGTCAGCTTCCTTGTACTTTTTGTCGTGAGGTCATAGACGTAGAGATTCATCCGTTTAAGGGAATCGCGGTCGGACAGGAAGTAGATTTTGTTTCCGCTCCACATGGGGATGATGTCGCCCGCCGGGTTGTTTGTGATGTTCTCGGTTTTCTTCGTCTCAAAATCATAGATCCAGACATCGTCCGTCAATCCGCCGCGATAGCGCTTCCAGGTGCGGAACTCACGAAAGATCCTGTTGTACGCGAGCTTCTTGTCGTCGGGAGAATATGAGCAAAATCCCCCTCTCGGGAGCGGCAGTTCCTCCTGCACATCGCCGTCGAGCGAAGCAAGGTAGAGTCTTCCTTTGAAATCGTTAAACTCGCGCATGCGCGAGCGGAAGATGATATGCTGGTCGTCGTGTTTCCAGCCCATCACGATGTTGTTCGGGCCCATCCGGTCGGAAACGTCGTCGCGGCCGAGTGTTGCGGTGTACGTGAGTCGCTTCGGCACGCCGCCTTCCGCCGGCATGACGTACACTTCCGTGTTGCCGTCATACTGTCCCGTGAAAGCGATCCACTTGCCGTCGTGGGAGAAGCGCGGGAACATTTCGAACCCTTCGTGATTGGTGAGTTTGCGTGCGATGCCGCCGGTGGCATTGACGGTGTAGAGGTCTCCGGCATACGTGAACACAATCTGGTTCGCGTGAATTGCCGGAAAACGCAGAAGTCTTGCTTCCTGCTGGGCATACAGTTGAGCGAAAGAAAACACGAGCAGGAAACTAATAACAGTGTGTCTCATAGGGAAACTCCGGGATTGTGAATGATGTGTTGATTATGGCCCATGTCGAATATTCAGAGGGATATTTGTCCTCTGTGTCCTCGCGATTTCTTCTCGATCTCCTCGGTAAAATGGCATCAAGGGACAGAAAAATACTAACCAGTCAGTGAGGTCGATGATCGGAAGATAAATAGTATCTCTTGTACGGAAAAATTCTTCAAAAGTTATGAGCGGTCAAGGGAAAATTGATGCATTTTCAGGACAAATATCGACAGAATATAGTAAATAGTTGGAAGAATTTCCAATGAGCAAAATGCAAGCATATCGGGGAGGGTTCTCGGGGAATCTTTTTCGAACAGTCGCCCATATTTGACATTAGAGAATTCGTGTGGTATATTGACGCCGATGTTACCGCCGGGAGCGATGCATGCCGCGCTGCTATCCGGGAACGAGGACACATCGCATCTTTGAAAACCAGGAGGATAGAAATAAATTGCGGTCAAAGACTGTTTTGTTTTCTTGATGCAGCGAACGGACGGCGAGAAAAGTTTATCCTGCAACGACAGGACACATATATGCATAATTACACCTCATGTCGGCCGTAATCACGCATTGTGTAATTGCGAGAGTTCCGCACCAGGACTTTCTTAATCAAAACCAGCAATTTAACGTAACATGAGTTGGCTTTTTGCAGTCAGCAAAACAGATGATAGCATGCACAAGATGACTTCGTGTTACCACGAAACGCCACTGTGCACAATCTCAATGCCACGATTCTATTTGGCGGTGGGAGGTAATCCAGACACGAGTTTCTGGGAGAGTAACACTGAGACATCCACCGGCTGGGCTGTCGTCGGCATAGGCATTTTGAGAGTGGACTCCCACGCCTTTATTATGACACGATCCGATTGGGCACATTTGCTGACTCGGGAATCGTTCGATGCAACCTCTATCGACGGCCATTTTGTTGTTTTGCGCTGGAAGGCCGATCAGATTGAATGTTTCACAGATCAGCTCGGCCTCCGCACAGTGTACTTCGGCAAGTATCACGGAGGAATTTGCATTTCAACACGACTAGACTGGCTCGCCAGCACTACTAGGCGTGCAGAAATCGATTTCGCTTCCTTGGGTAGCCGGTGGCTGATGTTCAATCAGGTTTCCTATGAATCATGTCTCGTTGGAATCGAGCGCCTTGGACCCGGAGGGCGCGTGACTTTCAAGCAGGGATCGGTGATTGATTCTACCAGCACTTCTTGGTTGCCATCCTTCGAATCTGGCACTACCGCCACGGCATTGGACATCTTGAAGGCTTTCGTGATGTGTGCGCTTCACCATCAATACACACCGTCTCTCGGATTGTCAGGTGGTCTTGATTCACGTCTGCTTCTTGCGCTGCTAACAAGTAGTTCCAAGAATGGGTTTGTAACCCACACTTTTGGAGACCATGAAGATCCTGACGTTCAAATTGCGGAACATATCACAACAGCTTTGGGACTGCCCCATCATTGCTTCAATGATCCTCTGCCGGACGTGCAGACATGTATCTCAGCCATACGCTCTTTTGTTGCTCAAACCTTCCTCATTGAACCGAGCACATCGTTTCTCAAGCTCCGATACTACCCCAAGCTTCGTGCAGACGGTAAATTGATGATTGACGGCGGCTTCGGAGAAATCGCACGTCGTCAATATCTCAATCGCGTTGTGAAACTTGGGCGATTTGCCCTCCAAACCCATGATTCATCCCGCCTCTTTCAATTGATGCGGTCGCCTCGTGCCGACATCTTTTCCGTGGAGGTCACGCCTTTACTCGAAGACGGTGCCCGCCGCAGTCTGGAGAAGGTGCTTGACGAAATGCCAGCCGTTAAGAAAATCGGCGTCGAGAATTTTGCAGACCTCCTCGCAGTGCGGACGAGAGTACCCAACTACGGTGCTCCCGAGCAAGCACGACTTGACAGTGAGATTCTCAACTTCATGCCTTTGGTTCAGCCATCGTTCCTTCGTGCAGTGTTTGGAATTCCGGCAAAGCTTAGATCGAACGCTGGCCTCTACTATGGCATTATTCGAATGCTGAATCCGGCCCTGGGGCGGTTCCCTTTGGCAAAGTCCGGTTTTACCTATCGGTTCGGTCTTTCAAGCAACCTCTCCTGGCTGACAACTAAAGTGAAATCAAAAGTTGCCAATGGGTATTCTGATCCTAACCCCCATTTGCTACTCGCCCACTTAAGAGAATACGTACTCGATGTCGCACATTCGAAGGCTGTCACCACAAACTCAATGTATGATTCCCGAAAAGTGACCGATGCTGTTATCAAGTACTATCAAGGCGAACTCCATTTAAGGAGCATGGTAGACTGGTGGCTAACATTTGAAGTGTGGAAACGATCCTTATCATTCGAGGATAACCAGGATTGCGAAAGATCTTTGGTCCACAAGGTAGGTGCAGACAACTGCATATAATAGCGCAAAACCACGACCCTCGCTCATTTGATAGGGCTATGTTAAAGCTCGTTACAAAATCAGTTGTGCTCGGTTTGTTTCGCCGCGAAAAAATGATTCGTTCTTGGCGGCAAAACAAACGGCGTAGTGCCTGCCCACGTTCCGCAGTCATTCGCTCGCGAGCGTCACGCGGGATGTTGCATGCTGAACCCTGAGTACGGTGCAGCTTGCGTGACACAATCCCGCTGAAAGGTGGGACGGAACTGCGGAAAAAATGCCAATCCGGTCGCTGCGACCATAAACCAAAAGAAGGTCGCTGCTCTCGCTCATTGCGTTTTTCCCGCACCCATTAGGCGACATTTCATGATTGGAATAATACTTAAAATGAATCCGAGACTCATGGACCGGAGGCTCAAAGCAATTATCAAGAAGACCGTTCCAAAGTTTGTTCTTTATAAATTGTGGAATGTCTTTTCAAGGTGGACAACCATAAAAACCAAAAAAATCTTTGAGCGAGCACCGGAAACACCTGTCTGGCTTGGACAGGATATCTTGGAGTCACTTCAGAATAAATATCCTTTTCCACCTGAGTATGGTTATGATCCACAAAGCCTTGAACAAAGAGGGAAAGAACGGGCAAATGAAATTCTCGGATTAATTCGCACGAAGTCAGAAAGGGTAAACACCTTTCTTGAGTTGGGATGCTGGGACGGAATGGCAAGTTGTTGTTTACAACGCAGGGGAAAGATCACAACAGCTATTGATAACAGATCTGAAGGATTCGATGAAAGGGCGGTGCATGGAGGCGTAACGCTTCTGCAAATGGATGCCGCCCATTTACGGTTTGACGATGAAAGTTTCGATTTTGTCTTTTCCTACGATGCGTTTGAGCACTTCGCTGATCCGGAGTTGGTACTACAAGAGGCTATCCGTGTGGTTAAGAGAGGAGGGTACATCTACCTCGTCTTCGGACCGTTATATATGTCACCTATGGGCTTACACGCATATAGGTCAATCACTGTCCCATACTGCCAGTTCCTTTTTCCAAGAGAGCTACTTAAAGATTTTGTTAATGCAAGGGGATTGATGCCAATAGATTTTGCTCAAGTGAACGGGTATCCGGTGGAAGAATTCCGCACGTTGTGGAACCGATATTCTGATAGGTTGAAAAGGATCGGGTATTATGAAATTCCCGATGTATCCCACCTGGACTTGATCATGAAATATCCTTCTTGTTTCAAAAGTAAAACTAAATACTTCGATAATTTGATTGTCTCGTCCATGGAAATATTGTTCAAGAAAATCAGATGAAACGTCCCCTACCACAGCATATATGCTTCGGACTTACGTGTTCGCCATTGGGGATATTGTTTCCATCCGTCACAACGTCGTATATGCTGGAACCGTTAACCACAAATGCCAACAATGTCGGGATGAGAATTCTGCTCACCCTCGTTGGCCCACTCTTCCAATGGAGTATTTGAAATGAATCACGAAAAGTTTGCCGAAAGATTCTTTCACAAAAGGCTTCGGAATCAGCCATCCGGCTTTCCTATCGCTACCATCGCGTACTACGGTCCAGACGACCAAACGGCTACGAAAGTTGTCGTGGGAATTGTAGATAGCAAGGAGGAGGTTATCGAGCTGAAATGTTGGCCCGTGCGAGCTCAAGATGTACGCATTGACAGAGGGATTAATGATGAGATTCTGTCATTCATCGAAGAGCGCAACGTTCAACGTGTGGCAATCGCAGGAAGGATCATCGGTTGTCCTCACGAAGAAGGCATTGACTATCCCGAAGGATCCGTGTGTCCGCAATGTCCTTATTGGGCGAAGATCGACCGATGGACTGGTGAGGTGCTCAAATCGTAGTGCGTGTGCCACCGGGACCAGAGGTGGTAGCGGTGCAAACTCAACGTAATTGCGGTAGGGCGGCAGCTATCAAGCGGCACAACGGGGCGCGCGGCTGAAGCGAAGAAGCTCAATCCGCCTTTGGCGGACTGCGTTGTTTGCCGAGCAGTCATGTGAAATTGCCCCAAGAAGGTTGGATTAACCAGCCTAACGAGCTCAAAACACCTGGTATCGTGTCGCTCAAGTAGTCTTGATAAGTCCTTGGATCGTTACGTCACTCACTACCCTCTCCCCTTCAATTCCCCTCTCCCGATCCTTCGACTTCGCTCAGGACAGGTTCGGGAGAGGGGAAAGGGGTGAGGGTTAAAGGCCGCAAGACTTAATCAATCTATTTCCGAGGCAGGACACTAGCGTTTATTATTCAGGAGATACTCGAGAATGACACAACAGGAAGAGTCACGCAGCAAAGCGATCAATCGTTGGACGGCCAACAGCGCCATTGTCCTTTCATTTATTGTTGCGCTGGAAATCGTTATTATGATCAGTCCGTTCGCTTTCTTTTTCTATGCGGTCTTTAATCCTTTCTTGCTTGCACTTAATCAGACAAGTTTCACGCGGTGGCTGACTGCGTTCTTTCTCCCTCACATGATTGTTCCGCCAAATCAAGTCCTGATCGTTATTCGCGTTTTGGGCTCGGTTTTTTTCGTTGCAGGCATTTTAACATTTCTCTTTTGCGCCGGGCAAGTTTACATAGGAAAACTATTGAGGAAGGGAACGGCTACGAAAGGGCTCTATGCGCTGGTACGCCATCCGCAATATGTCGCCCTCGCATTTGCCGCACTGGGACTTGCTATTATGTGGCCAAGGTTCCTGACGCTCGTTTTATTAGCAATCATGCTTCTTCTGTATTACATCCTTGCTAAGGATGAGGAACGCAGGATGATAATTCGTTTTGGAGAAAGTTACACTGCCTATATGAATCGAACAGGCATGTTCCTTCACCGTCCAATCGAAAGGCTCTTCATAAAGAATCCCAACCCGGAGCAGCGTCCTGGCATCGGGAGAGTTGGTATTTGGTTCTCGGTACTTCTTTTCGTCATCGTTGGGGGCGGATTCATCTTGCGTGCGTACACTGTTCATCATCTTCCATTGAGTCAGATCAGCAACGTCGACGTTATGACGATTACGCCTGAAGATTCAACCACGGCGAATGAGTTACTTCCGGCGGTTCTTCAGGATAGTGCCGTGGCTCCCAAGCTCGCATCGCTCCCGCCTACGCCCGGTCATCGTCTTCTTGCCTATTTCATCCCGATCGACTATGTGATGCAAGGCATGATAGCGAATACCGGTGACGAATGGAAACTTTTCGAGCAGCATAAAACCATCGGCATGATCACGGAGTACATTCTTCATCCGTTTGCGCACTTAACGGGCGGACACGCTCACCATATGGCGAATATGAAACACGGTCCGGAAATGTATGCTCTTCCGGCGATGAAACGAAGAGTCATCTTTATTGACGTATCCGCCGGCGGAGACGAACTCACATCACCATTAGATGATTTCGCCATTAACGTCCAACGAACGCCTCTCTTCTTCGTGGATGTTCATCTGCATACGGCTGAGATTCTTCAGGTGAGGGATACGCCCACGGGAACCGGATGGGGAACGGTGCCAACGCCGATGTTTTAGCGCCGTGCCGCTCAAATAGTTTTAATAAGAACTTCGATCGTTATGTCACCTCAGACCCTCACCCCTTCGATTCCCCTCTCCCACTGGGAGAGGGGAAAGGGGTGAGGGTTAAAAGCCACCAGACTTAATCAATCTATTTCCGAGACAGGACGCTATGGATAACGGATTTTCTACTCCGGGGAGGATCTGCGAAAGGTTGCATCATAGTGGTAACCTTGTGAAGAGCTTGCCCTGAACGAAGTGAAGGGTCTACCTTCCCGAGGTTCGCTCGGCTTACCTGAGAAGCAGCATCTTTTTCACAACAACGTGACTGCTCGTCGCGATGCGGTAGAAATATAGTCCGCTGCTCAGTTGCGATCCGTTGCCGGCAGATGGGGGAAAGTTGAATCTGTAGTAGCGGCCGGGTTCAGCGGTGCCGTCGAACAACCGCGCAACTTCCTGTCCGAGGATGTTGTACACTGCCGCTTTCGCCCATTCCGTTTTGTCAACCGTGAAGCAAATTATCGTCGTGGGATTGAAAGGATTCGGATAGTTCTGATAAACCCGGAACTCGATCGGCGCCCGCTCTATGACCGAAAGAACCGAGACATCGATCATAACCGGCGCAGTGGTGTGCGTCGTGCCGTCGAGGTCGACCTGCCTCAGGCAATAATAGTACTTCCCTAACCCGGTGACCGTACTATCGACAAACGAGTAGCTCTCTTTCTCCAGAGTCGTTCCGTGACCTGCGACGAAACTGTTGGGTACGTCGGCAAACGCGGAATCATTTTCTTTGCGACGCTCGACATAGAAGCCGTAGTTGTTTTCTTCGGATATCGTGGACCATTCAAGCAATATCCCTTTTCCCGCCGGGTTTGGCCGCGCTGTGAACGCGGCGAGCTGAATAGCCAATGCGCCGCTTTCCGACGAGGGCATAGCATCATATCCATCGTGCGAACCGCCAAAATACTTCGCCAGCAGAAGCGTCAGGCCGTTGAAGTTTGTCAGCAGTGTTGGAGTTTCCGCATTGCCGTCGAAGCTGCCGCCGAGATACCGGGCGCCGGTGAAGTAAATAGCGAGCGTTGAACCTAACCCGCTTGCATATCCGTCATAACTCCCGCCATAAAACTTTGCATCCGCTACGATTCCATTCCCCAGGCTGGTTCTTGGTGAAATGATGCCGGCGTAGCCGTCAAAGCTGCCGCCGTAGTACTTCGATGCGGCTGTTGCGGAGCCGCTGAGATTTGTCAGCAGGGTCGCGAACATTCCATATCCATCGTAGCTCCCTCCATGATATTTCAATGTAGTCGCCGTACCTCCGCTCAGATTGGCGAGTGGAGTACAACTTAATGTAACTCCATCATAGCTACCGCCACAAAACTTCGCAAGATTCGGAGAAACGCCGTTTGCATTTGAGGGAACCGAGTTCTTTCCGTCGTATCCATCAAAGCTCCCGCCGTAGTATTTTGCCTGGTTCGGAATGACAAATCTGATCATGCTGTTTGATTCAGGCAGCGACCCCAGACTATCCTTTGGCGAGTTCGAGAATGTTCCTGTGTTCGCCAACTGCTGGGTTAGCAACTCCGATGGCAAAGGAGAACTCGACATCGTCGAATTATTGATGCCAACGGTATATGTAAGGTGCGTTGAATCGGCGCTCATCGACCCGTAAATGAGTTCAATGACATTGGTGGTTTCATACAGCTTCACCTGGAAATTCAAGTCAGATGTATTGTCTGAATATTCTCTGACATCTATCCACTCGACCGTCAGGACACGATTCGGCGCAGAACCGGTCACCAGGTATTTGAAACCGTTATCGAGGCTTGTTTTTCCAATTAGATCATCATACAAAGGTGCGATGGCAAGCAGTGTACCGGAAGGCGACCTGAATTGAGAGTTCTGAAATCCATAAGCCGCGGCCGTGGTTCCATCTGCCGTACTTGCGGAAAAGTCCAAATAACCGTTCGTTGAAATGCTGAACTGGGAGTAAGGACTTCCCATGTAGGAGAACGTGAACCCGATATCGGTTGCCGCGCTCCGGTTATCATCCGTACTTGCGTAGTCTAGCCACGATGCAAAACTATTTCCAGTTGTGGAGATCGAGTTATAGGTGATGCCGGTTAAACGGCTCACACTATAGCTCGACGCGGATTGAGTGTCTGCTCTCTCAGCCAATCCTACGAGGAGCACACCATATGCCAATATTCGTAAGTGCCGAGCCATCAATTTATCATTCGTGTTAGTCTCTGAATGTCAATAATCTTATGGACCTGTATGTCCCCCCCGAAAACCGACGTTGAATTGGCCGCCCGCTCCCCATGCCGTTAAGGAATTCTCGCGATCAGAAACTCTCTCATTATAAGCCGCATATAGATAGTTTCCCCCACGAAGCCCTGTCCCTATTCCGCTTGTGGCAGGCCAGTTAGAGACACTCGCATTACCACTGCCGTCGAGATTTCCATCGCCATGATTGCCCGTAAAACCTCTTCCGGTAGAATTGCCGAGGATAACAACGCCATCAGCGAGATTTCCGCTGAGTTCCATAATGCCGTAGTATGAGGCGCCAGCGGCTTCGCGGCTCGAACTCCCCGTTGCATAAATCCCGCAGCGAACCGGGCGGTCAAGCCCATCATTATAATTGCAATTCGCGCCGGATGGTGTCGCTGTTTCCGTTCCACTGCCTTCCGTGCCGCCAAAGCCGGTTTGCCGTACGATATTCGTTGTCCCCCACGCAAATTCATCCGCAACAGGTGTTTGATCTCCGCGGCATGCTTTCTCGAATTCAAGCTCGGTGATGGGACGCAACCCAGCCCAATCGCAATACGCTAAACCATCCGGAGCGCCGAGATAGTTGCAAGCACAATCAGGTGCCGAGGCAGAATAAACTCCGCCTGTGACGGAGATCGTGTAACCGTGTCCATTTTGATTTGCATAACGGGTCGATGCCTGCGTCGAGGTGAGTGCATTGAGGAAATCTGCGTATTGCCCCTGGCTTATTTCATACTTCATGCAATAGAAAGCATTGTATCCCTTTGGAAATGCCGCGAGGAGAGTTTGAGTCTGACTGTTATTGAAATCGTCAGAACCATTGTTTCGACTTCCCAGGTTGGATGTTGACGTGCCGCCGAGCGTCAATTGTCCCTCGCCGGTAATTTGGAAGGGGTTGGTTGTATTCCCCTGGCTGAATTGATAATTAACATTGTTGCTTGTCCCATCTCCCACATAAAAACTCGCCTGCGGTACATATACCATCTCAATTGCAAATACTTTTACCGTGACGAGGTCATTGTCGCCCACGCCGTCGGTGCCGTAATTCCAATGGAGCTTTACATTCGCAAAGCTGTTGGAGCCGCTGCCGTTTGTGCTGCGGTAAATAAAAACACCCTTGCCATCCGATGACGGTGTAATTGTCGAACCGGCGGGTGCGGTGTGATCGCTGCCGGTCGCGGAGAGCGTGGCATGGTGCCATAAACCGTCGTTTCCTTTGTACTTCACGAATACCCAGGCGGCGTCCCAATTCACGACATCGCGCCATGAATTGTCCCATGTGACCGTAAATTGCACCTGTGTGTAGTGGGTTCCGGTATTCTGCCCCGTGAGTATGGGCGTGGTCACTTGAATATTATTGGACATCGCAACCTGAGGAAATGATGCAAATATCAGGAGAACGATGGCGAGCAAGAACCAAGAAGAGAATTTCATAACCCTATCTCCTTTGTGTTTGTGACATTGTTGGTTATCTGGGGAGCAAACTGCTCCCTACACTTGTCCGTCTATGACGGAGGAAACAGTTACATTGAACGCACTCTACATCGGTCGAAGGCAGGCTTGCCCGTTGAACGGAGCAGTCGGCAATGAAGTACGCGAGAGGGAGATCCACCCGGGCTCCCCATCCTGCTTCGAGCCGCAAAGTAATCTACCAACAGGATAGGAATTTCGAATGTCTTTTCCAACAGAGAAGTACATTATTGGAAAAAATAACCACAAATCAGAGAAACAAGTCCGAAAAATGCCGATTCGAGAAGTGTCTGAACCAGGATTTACTTGATTACAGGATTGCCTTGATTGTGGGACGACGCTTGGATGGTAGAAGGTAACCTTCAACTTTGTCAGGACACCGGGGAAGGTTACCTTCATTCTGGGCGACACCTGTCCTGAGCGAAGTCGGACGAGGCGAAGGGTCTCCCAGCTGAAGACTATAACCCCCCTGTTGTGCCTGAGACGGGGACGTCCCCCCTTTATTCAAGGGATTTATATATATGACGCACAAAGGCATGTCATGCTTGTGGTGGTTTCGTTTTCCTTACACAGATATAAAATGTAAGCACGGCAAATCCAGCCGAACCGATAATCGCTATAATCAATCCTGAACCTGCAAGATTGTATGTTAGATACATTGCGAACCATGCCCAACAGATGTCCAGAATAAAGACCGCTATGATTTGTACTGCCCTTGAGTTCATTTCGTTCCTCTTTCCAAACAGATTTGATTAAATAAGTACGTAATGATACATTAAACACGCTCACCTAATTGAAAGGATTTTTTATGTCAAAATCAATACCCGTGCAATTTGTAGTCCTTCACCCGGATTTTGCCCTTCAACTTCAAAAAGACCGTTGGTTTGTGGGCTATTTGCATAAACACGGCTATTTCCTCTGCTCAAAGGTCGAAACCGGCGAACCGTATCTTTGTGCAACCATTAAACCCCTTCCCGACTTTTCTTCTTTGGGCACAATACACGCTCAGATTCCACACCACGGCGTTTTATGTATCGTCGATAGGTTTCCGGAGAAAACCCCCGGTTTCGGAACTCCCGAATCATCTGCGGATAAAGCGCGGGATTAGCACCATTGGCAATAAGCCATCGTGCCCATAAGTCTTCTTGTGTCTGTTTCATATTGAGAATTTCCGTACCTTTGATTATTCATTCCCAACCATAATCTTTCGTAAGAAACAAACGAAATAGGAGTCGGGCAATGTCATATAAACCAATCATTTTGTTTCTTGTTCTTCTTTTCTTCGGTTGTGCCGACAAACCCTCCGATGATGTCATAAATAACGGCATAGCGACCTTCTTAGCAGAGACAACCGACCCCCAAACTGAACATATCGAAGGTGTTCATCGAATGGATGAATGGCGCGATGAAAATTTGAAGGACACCTATTATGTCGAATTCGCATGTCGTCAAACATCGAAAATATGGGTTACACATCCTTCTCGTTTTATTACAAAAGTCGATAGCATTGTCTACCGTCTTACTTTTATCCGCGAGAGGGGCAACTGGGAAACGTCATCGTCACTATTTACAATTGTTAGTCTCACAAATCTATCTCTTACACATAATTGAAGGGTCTTTATATGCCGTACTTATATGAATCTTCTGTCCAGCCCGCTTGTCCCAAATGCGGACACAATGAGTTTGAGATCAACATTATCAAACTGGTTTCAAAAAATTACAGTGACCAAAAACATTACGGCACGCAACAACGACACGTTATTCAGTGTGCTGATTGTGGCACTGTAATAGGCTTAGATTCCCTCAAACCGAAATCAGCGTGACCGCTTCTTAAACTTATGATAGACGGTATCGTTGTCTATTTCGTCTCTTAATGCTTGCAAAACATCGTAGCATTCTATTGACGAATAGCCGTCCATTGCATTCAGAAGTTTGTCCAGTATCTTGTCCACCTTGTCTCTCAGTTCGACTTTTGATTTCTTTGCCATGATCCTTCTCCTTCTTGTGTGTGTGATATGTTAGGTACATAAATCACCTTAAAACGTCAGGATGTATTTACTCCTTAGACAACAACTAATGGAGTAAATATGACAAACCGCCCTGACGCTAAAAAACCAGAATTTCGCTCTCTCTTGGATGTTATTAAACGCTTTCCTGACGAAAAATCTTGCAGAGAATTCTTTGAGCACATTCGTTGGAATCATAAAATAGCTTGCGTACATTGTGGATGTACGCGGAAAATCTACCGCATTCGTGACGGCAAACTGTTTCGGTGTGCTGACTGCGGAAAACAATTTACCGTTCGTGTCGGTACTATCTTTCAAGACTCTGCTCTGCCTTTGCAAAAATGGTACATGGCGATTTACATTTTCATGGCACACAAGAAAGGCATTAGCTCTGTTCAACTTTCCAAAGATATTGCCGTGACTCAGAAAACCGCATGGTTCATGCTTCACCGGATTCGCCATGCCGTGCGTACTCGTTCGCTGAGTAAACCGCTTGCGGGAATTATCGAAGTCGATGAAACTGCGGTCGGTGGAAAAACGCATGGACGGGGTGCTGGATATTGCCAGCCCAACAAGACTTCTGTTTTTGGACTCAAGCAACGGGACGGTATCGTGAGAGCACAAACGGTGAAGCGTGTAAACGGTACGACATTGAAACCACTTATTCGCAAAGACGTTTCCGCTCATGCAATTATTATGAGCGATGAATTTGGCGCGTATCACGGTCTTGACAAGGAATTCGCAGGCCATCACGTAGTAGTGCATAGCCAGAAAGAATATGTGCGCGGCAGTGTTCACACCAATGGCATTGAATCTTTTTGGGCGTTGTTCAAACGTGGTTATCATGGGACGTATCATCAAATGAGCCGAAAGCATTTGGATAAATATGTTGACGAATTTGAATTTCGTCTAAATTCTAAAGACATTACAGACCCCGCACGACTATCGTTGATGTTGAAACATGCTGAGGGAGAATTGACATACAAGAATCTGATTGCTCAATCTTAAAGCGCAAGAGGTCTGACATGCCAATAATACTCAAAATGGAAAACGCCGATGTAGCTCTCTGCAATGACATACGGGAATTGTTTTCCGATGAATTAAAAGATAAAGTTCGCATAGAGGATTCATTGTTTAGGGCATATCCCGAATTAGCGCAAGAACTATTCATTCATATTTTGGACTTCGGAACTGCCGTCATGCTTTTCCTTGCCGCTGTTGCGGGTCTTGTAAAGCAATACAATGACCGCCACCAAAATAAGGTAGAAACCACCGTTAGCGGCGACGAAAAAAATCCAGAAATTAAGCAAACTATTGTGCTCATACAACAACAATTCAATATGCGTACTCAATAGTAGGGCTGCTCCAATGAAAGAAAGGAACCCCAGAAACATTTGCACATTTGGGCGAGTGAGATTGATGTCGGAAAGTTTCATCGCACGCCCCAATGCTCAGGATAATCCTTGAAAATACCGGGGTTTACCCGGTATGGAATTTCGGCGGTGATCTTATTCTGATTTCTTTCTGTGAATTTGTCGAAGGCATCAAAAGCACTAACATAATCATGGCGATACGTGATTCTTTGTACAGTAGAAATACGCGGGGGGAGTATCAGGGAATACCCCACGTTTCCCATATCACGCATGAAACAACAATTGGGGGTAAACGATATGCCCAAACCCAAAACACATAAGCCCAAGAGGAAACGCGAGAAACCCGAACCCGTCGCTCTTAAACGGTTCGATAGATTTCTCGGCGAAATCCTCCGCGCTAAACCTCTAAGCAAAGAAGTGAAATAATTGCTCTTTGCTTCCTGCACACCCTCCCTGCTACCTTTGTGCGTCATATATATAAATCCCTTTATTCAAAGGGGGGATTAAGGGGGGTTCGATAAAGTCATTACGAGAATCGACAGCAGGCCTTCTGAAGGGGATCCGACGCGAAGCGTCGTCCTCACACCTGTCCTGAGCCTTCCGCTGCTAATTCTTAGATGCCGAGCGGGAAATCACTGTCATCGCATCCCCCAAGCCCTGGTAATCAGACTCTAGTATCCGGTAATTTCCAGACATCTTCAATAACAATCTTGCTGACAGTTGACATTGTATAACTGCACCGGTATATTACCGACAAGGTATCGTCGGGAGCGATGCATGCCGCATCTCCACCCGGCGACGGGAACATATCGGATTGACGCATTGCGTAATGGCAGGAGCTGCAACCGCCGCCTCAGCTAATAGGAGAAAGAACATGAAATACTTTAGTCTTACATTTTTGCTTGTTGCTTTTCTTAGCTCATCCCGCTGTTTCGGCCAAGACGTTTCAGTCCAGGAAAACAGGATGATCGTTTATGGAACCGGCACTATCGATGCCGCGGCAGATCGAGCTAAGCTTAACTTTACTGTCAAGGGTTTCGGATCAACTCTTCAGGAAGCCGTGAACGTTGCTCGTACTAAAGTGGGCGATATAACCAGTCAACTTCTTTCTCAGGGACTGAAGGGAGCGAACCTCTACACTTCTGCGTTCACGAGCGGAGACAACTTCGGGGGTAAAGCGTTCCTCTCCTCAAGCCGGGACTATCGAGCACAAATCGACGTTATCGTTACAATCGATAGTCTCGACATGCTCGAATCGGTTGTCAGCACACTGACGAAAGGCGCGCTGGAGAAGCTTTCTGATATTTCGTTCTCACTCAAGAGCGATTCCTTGCTCAAACTCGAAGCCCGCAGACTTGCCGTCGAGAATGCACAAACGAAAGCCAACATTATAGCGAAGCAACTGGGTGTCGAAGTCGGCAAGGTGCTCTCAGTCGAAGAGTTGCTTTCTTACAGTGACGGCGACTTTTACATCACTGATCCGAACCGACCGGTTGCTCTACAGGCAGGTACGGTGAAAGTTGGCGGTGCAAGTTTCTACGCTCAAAGATTCAACATTAAGTCGGGAGTGAGAATAATCTTTGAACTTTCTAATCGGGCAAACGGCAAATAACAAGCGGCGACATGCGACGCCAAAGTAATGGTCCGGAAGCTCAACGGCACGCATTTGCGGAAAATTCGTCTATGGTGGTTCGGCGTGCCGCCGCGTGTCCCCGCCGCACGTCACCCGAAATGCCCTTAACATTTATGACTGTTAGAAAATTGATTGTTGGGTTCTTCTTGTTCTGCCAACCGGGTATTGCTCAATGGGTAGAGCAGACTATTCCGAACAACCCCGGAAATGTGCATTTTACCGATGTGCATTTTCTCGACAAGGATTTCGGCTTCGCATCCGGAACCTATGGCGCAGTTTACAAAACGACGGACGGCGGAGATCACTGGGTCGGTCTTGATACACGAATCATTGAATCTCTTATGACGGTCTTCGCTGTGTCGCGAGAAACTGTTTATACTTCACGAGACAGCTTGTTCAGAAGCATCGATGGCGGCAACAGCTGGTCGTACCGGGGCTTCGGAGACTACGCCGGCTCTATCTTCAAAATGACATTCCGAAACCCACAGGTGGGTTATCTCCTCAAAGAAGGAAACGTTTTCAAAACGACGGATGGAGGCGACACGTGGTTCTACCTTTATAGCGCCGGATTCAGTCTGAAATTGCAATTCACAAGCGATAGCGTTGGTTACGCGTGGGGTGGAATTACCTATGAACCAGGTAGTTTTGCCGACCTTCATAAAACATCCGACGCCGGAGCCATCTGGCAAAAGCTGGCCATCAGCGACAGCGTGACGGAAATTATGGCTCTGTACTTTCTCGATGACACCACCGGTTACTTCATAACGTACAATTGCGAGTTATACAAGACAACCAACGGCGGCATGTCGTGGTCGGTGGTCAACGCTCGCGTTTCCGAGAACTACATTACCGCTTGTTGGTTCGTGAGTGACACGGTCGGGTACGTCACGGACTATAATGGCCAGTATATCGCAAATATCTTAAAAACTTCAGATGGCGGCCTGCACTGGAGTGTTGACTATTCAGATTCCGAGAACGCTTTTGCCGCCATCTATTTTCCCGATACATCCACAGGCTACGTCGTTGGACGGCGGGGAACGATCTTCAAACACACTTCAAATGGCCCGACGCCCGTCGGCGATGAAAGCTCAAGAAGACCTGTTCGCTTCTCATTATACCAGAACTTCCCGAATCCATTTAATCCTGCGACGACAATACTTTATTATTTACCGCAGCGAGCGCGTGTATCATTGAATCTCTATGATATGCTCGGGCAAGAGGTCAGTGTTTTGGTGGATAAGGAAGAATCTGTTGGCGAACATGAAGTGCTCTTCGATGCTGGAGACAAACTCCCCAGCGGGATCTATTTCTGTCGCCTTGTGGCGAATCCTATCCTTTTGGGACGAGCTGGAACAATCACTGAGACGAAGAAACTGGTTTTTATCAAATAGAAATGAGGCAGCCATGTTGAGATCAACCCTTTTTGCTATTTGTTGTAGTTGCTTAATCTTCACGGCCAATTGTTCTGCTCAAGGAGAATCAGCAGTCCCTTTCCTGCTCATATCGCCGAGCGCAGAATCGAATGGAATGGGAGAAACCTCGGTAGCCCTCCTCACCGACGACCCCCTTGGACCTATGACGAATCCGGCTCATCTTGGTATGCTCAGCCTGGACAACTATTTCTCATACGGTAACAATTTTTCTTACTGGCTTCCTGCATTCAATATACCCGACCTCTGGTATAGAACAATTGCAATCAATGCAGGCATCAATCTGAAAAAGCTATTGGCCATCTCACCGGAACTAGGTATTGGGCTAGGATATTCACGCATCTATCTTAATCTAGGGCAATTCGTCGAAACGGGACCCAACGGTCCTACTCCTTTGGCCACATTTAATGCGCATGAAACGTCCGATCAATTTACTCTGGGCGTTGGAATCAACTATTGGGTAAAGGCATCTGCGGGCATAACCTTCAAACACATCCTTTCGAGTCTTGCTCAATTCGATGTTCAACGACAAGGGAAAGAAGGCTCAGCGACGGTCAATTCCTACGATTATGGTCTGTTACTGCAGGTACCCTTGATGGGAATCTTTTCTCAACTACGAGAAAAACCAATTCAATTGTTGCCGCATTTATCCCCCTTCTTCAGTTTCAGTTTTGGGCTTGCAAAGAATAATCTTGGCGACAAGAAAGTGATTTATATCGACGCTGCTCAAGCCGATCCCCTTCCCCGTTATGCGCGCATCGGCATTGGCCTTGATTTGGGTATCGTCTACAATGGAGATGACTTCGTATGGCGACCCCTGTCTTTTAAATGGACAATTGAAGCAAACGATCTCCTGGTTCGCCGCTACGGCGAAGTTGTCGATTCATTGGGTAATCTCGTGAGGGAAGGCTATTGGGAATATCAAGGCGGACTTGGAGACATTAATTTTTTTGACGAGGTCATCTTAGGCAAAACAAATACTGAGACGATCAAGAAAAAGGGTTGGGAATTCAACTTCTTTGATATCATCTCCACACGAGGAGGAAGATTTGAAGAAGATTACAATAGGGGCAATCGGCGTTTCAACACGTCGGGCTATTCCTTGCGGTTGGCGGGGTTCATTAAGCTTCTCCGGGCAATGGCTGTTCCCATTGCAAACGACAATATCATAGGGTTCATCGCAAACCATGTTGATGTTCGCCTTACGCGCAGTGAGTATACAACGGATGAACCGGACAGTCCATTAGCACGCACAGAGTTTAATTCGTTCAACATTGTTTTCTCGAACTAGCCTCTCCATCTTGAAACATGCGACGGCACACAACAGGTGTCCGACGTACTCGGCAGAGAGGTAGCGACTCTGGTGAATGAGGTAAACCAACCTCCCCCCGATTCATTTCCGCCGTCTGAACCACGATTCACTTGATTCACATGATTACCTCAATTGTTCTCATCATGGTAATCCCATAATCCCAAAAATCAAGGTTCAGACACTCCCTCGCCGTCTGAACCGCGATTCACTCGATTCACATGATTACCTTGGTTGTTTTAATCATGGTGATCCTATAATCCCCAAAATCATGGTTCAGACCGTTCCACGACCTCAGAATAATCGGACTTTGTTATCCGTAATTTATTAAAAATATTCGAAAAAATACTTGACATTGTTTCAAAAAAGTTTTATCTTCTCACTGAATCAACCTGAGGCCCGAGCTTAGGTAGACGAAGAAGCACACTGCGTTCTACCTCAAGCAACATTGATCGTTCTTTTCCCGGACACCGTAGTTCTTGAATTGTTTTCGCTGAGCACTTCCTCGCAGTCACGAGTCCGTTGACGCGAGAGGGACAAATGAGGTCGGCGCCGGGGACACGGTTGATGCTTCACACGAAGCCCGGGGAGTCTATTCGGCAAAGGGAGCAGCAATGCGTAGGCGCGCATGTAGTATTATGGGGGTACTAATTACGAATCTTTCCTTGTTCACCGGTGATTCTCTCATCGGTCAGGTGACCATGAAGGAGAAACCAACGTTCACACAGCGTACCGTCCGGGAAGTATCTTCGACGCGAACGATGCACATCAGCGCGTGCTGGAACTCGGCCTCGTTCGCTCAACTGTACGTGTACCGGTCACTCGAGCCATATAACGAGCAATGCGATTCATGGTCATTCAGCGGCTCGTGGTCTCTGTCGGGTGACGTGCCCCTGTGCGCGGGAGAATACGACTTCAATTTCCAGATAGCGGTGGACGTCCCGCTGGGACAAAGTTTTCCCGCCTACTTCAAGGCGAGCATCGGCGCCGATACCGTGATCAACGAATCGACCGTCTTTGGGAATTATGGAAATCAGGGGCCCCTGTACACTCCCTGGAACCTGCCGCCGTACGCCAATCCCCTACCTTCAAGATTCAAGCTCACGGTGGGAGCGACCGTGCTCTACGAGAATCCCCTGATATTGAGTATCAGTAGCGAGAGCGATTGCAGTTACGATTCGTGGGACCCGGCGAGAGATTCGGTCAGCATCCAAATCGTCTCCGGCGCTAATTACGTTTCCTGGCATACCACCTCGCGGGACAAAATCAGCGGTCCCGTCGTCACCGGCCTTGCCGCGAAGATCAATAATTTCATCCTGGTCGCGGACGGCCATTTGCCGCCCGATTCGGGCGCGACGGTGGTTCTCGAAGCGACAGGCAACGGGATCACGCGCACGACATCCGTCGCCGTGAAACCGTACCATCTATCCGTGCTCGTGGACCCTCCCCTCGTTCCCGTCGGACAGAAAGCGAGAATCATTGTTCAAATGGTGGATGCCGACGGAGCGCCGTACACTCCATTGTTATTTCCGTACGCACGCCTCCGTATCACGGACAGCACGCAGTACGGAACGTTGTGGTACGGCGATTTCTGGGGATACTTCTCCGAGAGCGGGGATTCGCTGTCCGACGTCATCATCGACGGACCGGACGCTCCCCTTGGAAGGGCGATGAAATTCCTCGCGAACGAACAGTCGCCCGCAGACAGCGTGCAGGTACACTTCACGGTTGAAAAAACGGGGGACTGCTGCACGATATATCCGAGGCAGCCCTGGTATCTCTATCCGTACGACGGTCTTGACACCGTACGGGCAAGCGGCGTGGTGACGGTGAAGAACAACGACATTCTGCTGGGCGAGACGAAGTATTATCAGGCGACCCTGGATCCTTTCGATTACAGTACGGTCATAAAGGAATACAGCACGCCGCAGGACAGCGACCTCAGCGGCGTGGAGTTCCACGTAGACACGGTTTCCGCCAGCAAGCTTGGAGTGTATTATGAATACAAAGACTCGACGGGTGATCCCTTACCCACCGACCAGATCCGGCTTGTAGGCCGATACTGGCAGAAAGATTCGACCTACAGGGTAAGGTTGAGGGCCATCTACGGCGACACGGCGTCGATTGTGATTGAGGTGAAGAAACCAACAAGGCTTCTCAGTCTGAAGCAAGCTCCCTCCTATTCTAAATCGAAGGATATTGTCGACAGCACCATTAACATTGATAGTATTTGCGTCTTCTACGGCGGTAAATTCGGAATTCCCCCTCAGTTCATAAAAGGAGAAATGTTACAGGAATCGCAAACGCATGGATTCACCGGCTTCTCGGGTTTTGCACCGTCTTATAGATACGAGCCATATACTACTCAAACAGGGATGACGACCCGGAAGTGGAAAAACAACGCTTATTATGTCACCGACGATGGAAACATGGGTTCACCATGCGTGCCGAGTTCAAGTTGCCCGCCGGGACATCTGAATGTTTTTCCGATGCCGTATCCGACAGCTGCTCAATCGGTTTGGGATTTTGTCTCCGCGCACTCTCGGCTTGGCAATCCCAACAACAGCGATGGAACTTACGGAGTGATAGCGATTGATGGAACCATCGATTTGGGATCATCCTATCCAACACTTCAGTTAAACTATGTCCTGGAATATCTGGCACCGGCCATCGATGGTGCTAATATTACGACCATCAGCGACAATATACAAACGGCGAATAGGAATTTTATCAATTATCTTCGCACAAGTTGGGGAAAGATTGGAATGGACAGTATGAAGGCGCAAACGAGGATAGCAAGCAGCTATGGTTTGCTTCAACTAACGTATGATAGAGCCATAAAGATTAAATATCCAGCCGATGTTCGCGGCGCGAATGGAAATGTAAGTCACAGACCTGAAGATCTCAACGCGACCAATGTGAGCTTGGACCTTGCCATGGTAAATCAATCCGGCCTTCTTTATAAAGCAGTTGGATCGTTTTCCAATTGGGATGAAGGATTTGAAAATGGTTTTAGGTTATATGTTTATGCAAAATGGAACACTAACCAGACCTATCCCCAAGAGGTTCTCGACAAATCGCAATTGTTCAAGCCCATGCGCTAATCTGGAGTTACTATGAAAAGCAAACATTGGATCCTGGTTCTGGCAATCTTCTTTTTGTGGTCCGCCGCCCGTTCTCAGGATGGGATCACCGACACTGTTTATGACTCGATTCTCAGTCAGGTAAATGCGCTCTATGGCGCTGGAACCTTTCGATGGATCTCTGGGATCAATATCGACACTATGACGAGCAAAGGCTGTCCCACCGACGAGCATATTATTTATGAGGACCCTTACGCCACGCTCAGCGGGTGCGTCGTCTTTGCAGCCACTCCAAATAGTATGTTGGGTGAAAGCTCCCCGAAAGGGTTCGTGGGGGTTTACAAGGGCGGGAATATTATCTGGCATTCAGATACACTGGTAGACTGCTCCGAGATCAGTGATGCCGGAATAACCTCGACCATGGAGCTCACGAATGACGGAAAAGTAGATATTATCAGCTCGTGGTATGAGGGGAATGGAAACATCGTGGAGCATCTCTGGATATACTCCTGGGATGGCTCGACAGGCATGCTCATCAGCGATACGAGCGCAGCCGGGATTTCCTCATTGGTTTCTTACGCCGATTATGTGAATGTTCTTGATACCGATGGAGATGGCGTATGGGAGATCGAAGGGCGCTGGCCCGATGAGGACAGGATTGTGGTTTTTAGATGGGATGGGGAAAAATATATCAATTCTCCTGACAAGACAATACCTTCGTCCCCACCGAGAAATAAAGTCTCGGGAACGATAAGAACAAGGGTCAGCACTGTCGATAATAAATTTCATTATCAGTATCTTGTTTATAATTTTCCTACGAGTGTTCAAAAGATTAATCGACTGTATATAGCATATGATGGCGACTTCACACTGACCGATGTTGCAGGGAGAATTGATTGGCATTTCGGATACTACAAAGGAAATTTGATCGGCTGGCTCAACCCTTCCACGTGTCTTATGAAGAGAGGAGTTGTTGATTCTTCGTTTTCTTACAATAGCCCTTACCCTCCACGCATTGTAAATAGTTACATTCAGGGGAGGAATTTTCGGTTTGACCTCTCGCCATTCGATAGCAGCGCTTACCTTCATGATATTAAGGCCAACTCTCAGGTCAAGCCCGCTCTGAGTCCACACCTGTGGGCAGCGCCCTTCCACGATTTGGACTTCCTCGACTCACTCAAATCGTATGTCGCGCAATCCCGCTCGCTTGGGTGGATCACCAGCCAATCGAGTGCGGATACCTACGCTCAATTTATCGACTCCGCGAAGGCACGGCTTCAACGAAATGATTCCCTATCAGCCCGGGGCGCGCTGGATACCGTAATCCAACACGCCGTTGCCGACAGCACAAGCGTGTTGTCGAGTGAGGCGTTCGCGCTCATTTTCTTCAACGCGCAATATCTCCTGGCACAAATGTCTCCTGCGACGGTAGGCCATATAATCACGGCAACCGCCGGCGTGAACGGGTCGATCCATCCGCAGGGCGACAATAGCGTCAGCGATGGAGGTGCTCTCACATTCACCATCAGGCCGAATCCCGGCTATCACATTGCGGGAGTGTTCATCGACAACGCGGATACCTCCGTAGGAACGGATTCGGTGTACACATTCAGGAACGTGACCGCCAATCATACGATCAGCGCGTTCTTCGCGGTCAACCGGTACCGGATCATTGCCGGTGCGGAAGACGGGGGAACCATCGACCCTCATGATACCGTGCTCGTCGATTATGGAGCTGCTCAATCCTTTGCAATCACGGCGAATTCCGGCTATGCCGTGAGAAGCCTGGTCGTCGATGGAACCGCCCGGCCCGCGGCTTCAACGTACAGCTTCACCAACGTAACATCGAATCATGCGATCACGGCCGATTTCAGAACAAATACATACACGATCACAGCGTCGGCGGGAACGGGTGGAACGATCGATCCGGCCGGTGCGTCGATCGTCACTTCCGGAGCCAGCAAATCCTATACTATTACGCCAAATCCCGGCTACACTTTCGGCAAGGTAATCGTCGACGGGGTTTCCCGGGGCTCAATCCGGACCTACACATTCACCAAGATCGTTTCCAGCCATACCATCTCGGCAAGTTTCAACCCTACTTCCTGCCTGCCTCCCTGCTGCATCAACGCACCGGCATCGGTCGACCGCCTTACGCTAACGGACGCAAACGGGAACCGGAAAACATTGCTCGTTCGCAACGGGGATCGTCCGTTGGCGGCGGGATTGAACGACAGTCTGCTGGCAGCACAAGCAGGCACGGGAACATTGGCCGCCGGGTTTCAATCGCGACAATCGGTCGAGAGTGTTTCCCCCGGCCAGCCTGGTACCGTGTTACAGATTTGGATCCGCGGGGCATCCTATCCCCTGGCGCTGACCGTGAACGAAAATCCGCAGAACCAGATACAGTACTGGCTCATACGCCCGGGCCAGCCGGACGTGGAGCTTACGGACGCAATAAGTAAACAGATCGAGAGTTTGGAAACGGGCATCCTTAATATCCGGGCGCAGGCAAGTCAGCCCTGTCAGGAGCAATAAGACACTCTTTGAGGGATGGCAATGAAAAACACACAAAGATTGAAGTTCGTGGTCATCGGCAAAACAATGCTCCTCCTGCCGGCATTTGCCGCGTGTTTCATGGCACAGCGCGTTTCCGGCGGCGAAATGAACAATCCGTGGGCAGCGGAAGGCCAACGCATGGATGTTGAGAATTCGCGCTTAAGCGGTCATGATACAAGAAGAGCAACGCTTCCCACGCCGATTGTGGACAAAGATATGATGGAGCGCTTCGTTCGACAACTGCGCTCGGCGAGGAACATGGAAGAACGCCCGCGCATCATCCGAGCCATGAAGGAATGGAGAAAGAGTCACATCGCCCCCGTGTTTCATTATAACCTGAAGAACGAGCCCATCGAGGATCATGCGCCTCCGCGGGGAAAAGATCCACGCCGGATGAAGGCGGCCCGGTCAAAGGTCTCATCGACGGAAACAGTCTACCACGTTCCATTCGCCTCGGCGGGAAACCGGATAGATCTCTCCATAGATGGAAGCGAGGTTGGCTCTTCAAAGGAGGTAAGAATTACATCGGTCGGCGCTCCGGCCTGGATTCATTACACGAGCAATGGTCAAACCGCGGGAAAGTGGGACACTGCTGCGGGGTCGGTGTCTATTCTCTTTGATTTCTCCGTCGATCGAACGGCACCGGTTGGGAAGGAAACGGAGGTAACCCTTGCCGTCTCGCCGCCGGCCGGTGAGCACCTGGAGAAGAAGCTGAGAATTATTGTCGACCCACCGGCCAGGTTCGAGCTCATGCAGAATTATCCGAACCCGTTCAACCCAACGACAACGGTGTCATTTGTTATTGGTTCCGCCTCCGGCGGATCATTTGTGACACTCGGGGTGTACGACATGCTCGGCAGAGAGGTGGCAACTCTGGTACATGAGGTGAAGCAACCGGGTGGGTATTCCGTACGATGGGACGCAGGGCAAATTCCCAGCGGGGTGTATTTTTACCGTCTAACGGCCGGCGCGTTCACGGAAACGAAAAGACTTGTTTTGATGAGATAATCTGTCGCATGGGCGGCATTGTTTACTTGCCGACCTGAAGCCGCGAAGGGGTCATCCTCAGGAGTCTTCAATGGAGCACTTCGTGCCATCTGAGATTTGGCAGAAGTCAGCAAGGCGAGGACAGAAGTGGCGGGGAAGCCCGCCAGAGATAATCTAACGTTTGCGGAGGCCCTGCCTCGATAGCATCGGGGTGGGGCTTTCTTTTCCCACCTGCCCCGTCGCACTGAACCCTTCGACTCCCCTTCGCCGTCTGAACCGCGATTCGCTTGATTCACATGATTACTATGATTGTTCTCATCATGGTAATCCAATAATCCCCAAAATCATGGTTCAGACACTCCCTCGCCGTCTGAACCGCGATTCACTTGATTCACATGATTACCTTGATTGTTCTCATCATGGCAATCCAATAATCCCCAAAATCATGGTTCAGACACTCCCTCGCCGTCTGAACCGCGATTCACTTGATTCACATGATTACCTTGATTGTTCTCATCATGGCAATCCAATAATCCCCAAAATCATGGTTC
>Ga0209777_10000831_pt1 | contig 47704 bp, 48 predicted proteins | sample FrelakmetHBP12HB_FD_187147 | JGI IMG/M metagenome (GOLD analysis project Ga0209777, IMG submission 187147) | Freshwater lake sediment microbial communities from the University of Notre Dame, USA, for methane emissions studies -HBP12 HB (SPAdes)... | ecosystem: Environmental > Aquatic >... | reverse complement strand
GTTATGTGTGAGGGTTTATGTGGCTGTTTCAACAATATGGAGTCACGAGAAATATGTCTCAAAAGGGCATATGCACTCGCAAACAAAACAGAACAGAAGGAAAAGACCAATGACTAACAACTACCAAAAAGAGATTCAAACTAAACTGACCAAAGGCCTCCTCGACATGATAATACTACAGTTCCTCGACCAAGAACCCATGCACGGCTACCAAGTCATCACCAAAATCCGCAAGAACTTCGGCGTCTACTTCGGCCCCAGCACCGTCTACCCCCTGTTGGGCAGCCTCGAAAAGAAAGGCTACGTCAAAAGCACCTGGAACATGGACACAGAACGCCCACGAAAAGTCTACACACTCACAAACGACGGTCAAACAGTCCTCAACTTCACTGAGGGCTCGCTGCACCTTATATGCAAGACTATAGTGCCTGAGAACAGAGTTAAACTCGAAACTGCTGTCCTCACACCAACGATCCGATTCAGCAAAAGCCGCTTGGCATAACAACCCCAACCGGCCGCAAAGGCCGCAAGCACTCCGCTTTGGTTTAAAAGGACGCCGGTCGTTCGGTTACGCCGATGGAACTTATACTCGTTAACTACATGGGAAGCCATCCTTTTTCTGGTAACTACACGCGCAGGGCAACGTCAAAGCGCCAGAATCTCCCGCAAGGTTCAGGCGTCGTCGTCAAGTCTTTAATTATCTGGATTCAGAGGCTTCGCTGATTTACGGTTTTTACTACCAGAAAGTTTCTTGAATTAGGGTATAGCCAAAAAAGAAAAGAATGTGGGGTGTTGGTTGGCTGTTTAGCTAGAGTTAACATTGGCAGCTGCTGTGGCCAAGTCGGTTCAATCTTGTAGTGCATGTTGTAGTCCATGCGTTGATCATAGTTGCCCCAGCCTGGTGATGAGCCGTATGCGCTCACTACGCTGGCGACATCTGCTTTGGTTACGGTAGTTGTGGTGACGTCGTTGTTGACGGTGAAGGGATTAAACATCATGCTGGTTATGCGTTGCACGTGTACTGAGCCTGATATAGCGTTTACGCCGGCGATGGTTAGGGTGAAATTGCTTCCGGTGCTTGCTACTTTAAGTTCGCCGTAGGCGCCCGTTGCAACTGCTACGCCGTTGGTATTGCGGTTGAAGCTGAGGATGTTGCCTGAGCTGTCAGTTACGACGGTGTAGCTAGTGGTTACTTGGAAAACGTTCCAGGTGCCGTTAAGGAAGAAGCTGAAGCCTGTCGTGTTCAGAGATGCCGTGGAAGCGTTGACGAGGTTTGCTGAGTAAACGGTGTAGGTGAAGTTTTGTTTGGCTCTGGGGCCTGCGATTGGCTTCGAGCCATCTGTTAACATAGCGGTGGCTGAGGAGCCCTGGCGCGTTGTGCTATTGACTACAACTGTTCTTGACTGCGCTTCAATGATGCCAGTGGCGTTTGCAGCGCCGAACTTTGTTATCTGTCCGTCAATACGTACAAAACTTTGCTGGATAGAAAGCTGATTACTGACACCGTTACCATTGTCCATTCCGAAGCCTTTGCCTTCATCCTGGCGACCCGGGTTCATGTTGTTCCAACTCATGAAAGGCCTAGCACTTACTGTCGCGACTGCGCTGAGGGCGCTTACTGCGAATATTGCTATCAGGATTGCTGCTATTGGTTTTTTCATTTTGATCACTTCTCTTGATGTATATACCTCAATAACCAAAGGGAAAATAAAAGCCTTTCTGAGGTCCTTTTAGAAAAATAGAGCCAAAGATAGTTTATTTTTGTTCATTAAAGTTCATTCTGGTTTATTAATAGTTTTTAGGCAATATTGCCGCTTATTTCTCTAATATGAACGGTTAGCGCCGAAATCAAGAAAACACATGCTGAGCAATCGTATATCTTCCCTTACACAGCAAAAACTAGTTCATCCGTTATACATCATGAAAAACCACTAGAAGACTGCGATTCTTAAATAAGGAAGAGCAATCAAATGGTAACTTAGGTTAAGATGAGATTTCACCGACTAACCCCAGCGCTTGCCATATGCGCTCTGGTGATTTTTGCATCCTCCTCGCTTCACGTAGCATATGCACAAGAATTCGTCCAATACAAAGTGCAAGTGAACGTGGACGGCTCCGCATCATGGACCATAACTCAAGCCTCGGGTCTAAACGGAACCATCGATAGTTGGAAAGAGTTTCAACAGAGGGTCACTGACCTCGTTTCCTCCACGGCTAACCAAACTCAAAGGACGATGGGCGTAGACGCAAATTCGCTGCAGCTGAACACCATATGGGAAAACCAAAGCCAAACAACAGAGTACCAGTTCACTTGGCTAAACTTTAGCGTCGTGCAAGGTGACCGCGTAGTCTTCGGCGACGTCTTCCAAGTGAATGGGTTTTTCAGTAAGCTCTACGGGGACGGCGAACTCCAAATCGTTTACCCAGTAAATTACACTCTTTCGTCAGTCTCTCCACAGCCAAACGGCGCCACAACCGCTCCAGACACCTTGGATTGGCTGGGCACAGATTTCTTCGTTAGTGGCAATCCATTAATAGTCTTGCTTCCTTCGACGCCGTCGCCTAACCAGACAGCCCCCTCTGTAGGTTGGCCGGTCTATGCCACAATTGGCTCAGGAATAGCGGTAGCTGCAGTGGCACTTTCGGTTGGTTTCTACTTATTTGGACGCAATAGAGGCCAAAAAACTGCAACTTTTCCGAACAGTCTTCCGCCCAAAGTGCCTATCGTTGAAAGTGAAGAAGAAAAAATACTGAAAGCCCTTCAAGCAAGCGGAGGTAGCGCCTACCAATCCTCCATAACCGACCAGTGCCGATTCTCTAAGTCGAAAACTAGTCAGCTCTTGACAGCATTGGAGAAGAGGGGCGTTGTGAGAAGGTATAAGAAGGGGAGGGACAAAATAGTGACTTTAACTGATCAAAGTAAAACTAGAGGTGAGTTGTCGTGAAGTCAAAAACCCGGTTTTTCGCTTTAGCCGTTTTTTGTTTCCTGCTAATGTTGGCTCCGATTTACTTTGCGAAGTCTCAAGGGTCCTCAAACACATTGGTAAGTGTTACTCCTACGCAGACTTCTGTTCAGGTGGGCAAAACCTTTGTCATTAACATAACCGTCAGTGACGTTGAGAATCTTTACGGCTTAGACCTGACGCTTGACTACAACACTTCAGTCGTTAAGCTTGTCAGCGCGAAACCAGACGGCAGCGACCTGGCTTCCGCTGCAGGGTTCTTGGGTACGGCTTCAATCCCAGGCGGCGTCCTATACGGCAGCCCATTGACCAACAACGCGAACGCCATCGACTCTGGGTGCCTCTATTATAACACGTCTCTGTCTACGGTAAATGAGTACCATCTTTTCGCAACTTCTGTGAACCCGGCAAGCTCTTTCAACGGCAGCGGAACGATTGCAACTCTAACGTTTAGTGTTTTAGCCTCCGGGCACTCCGACTTCAGCTTGAACAGCACGCTGGCAGACCACCCTGACCCAGGCGAAACAACATCCGAAGCCATTTCGCACACAGATGTAAGCGGCTCCGTGGACGTGGCACAGGTTCCCGAGTTTCCCTTCATAACCGCATTGGCAGTTTTAGCAGCCGTTGTTACTTTGACGCTATTTTTCGCGAAGAAAAAGCTCGCGAAGCTAACCATTTAACCATCGCAAGCACTTACAGACTGCGTGACCTTTTATGCGTTAACTACGATTCTCGCCTTCGTGTACGGAATAAACTCTCTGATGCTTTCAATCGATGTTTTGGCTAGTTTTTCGCGTTGATCCTTGGGCAACTTTAGCGTTAGCGACCGCAGAGCCTGCTTAAGCAAATCCTTGCCTAACAAATCTCCCGGAACAAGAATCACGTAAACCTTAGACTTCAACTTCACTGAATCGACAGGACCTCCGATGAACCGCAGTTTTTCCTGGTCTTCGACAATGCCAATGGCTAGTCGCAGTGGCGTTCCGCGCATCCAGTTCCGTTTGCCAGTTACCGCAAAGGCACCATGAGGCACGAATTCACCTGAGGGCCCGCTTTTGCCCAGTTGCTCAGGTTTAACCCAGTAGACGTCGACTGAACCCATGTTTTCCCGCCAGGCTCTTGAAAACGAAGCGGCAAACTCACCCGTCTCCTTGAGCGTCTGCTCGCCAAGTTCTTTTCCTTCGGTTTTGACAACGACAAAAGGCGCGCCCACGATTTCAGCATGGAAAACAACGTCGGAGGGTTCAGTGTGCTTTTTGATTAGAACCTCGTTGCTTACAACATCTTTGCCCGCGACAATCAAGAAACCTTCAGTTGACGTGAACCAATGGAACTTCTCGAACCACTCCTTAGCTTCAACTCGGCGCGACGCAAGTTCCTCAAGGGCTTCGGCTGGGGCGGCCGTTTTCAAGGCTTCAACGTGGCATACTTGTTTTTCGAGTTCCGCGAGTTTCTTCTTAGATTCCTCCAGCGCCCTGAATACGCCCTGCATTTTTTGCTTTGCTCGTTTTCCGTGATCGTAGAATTCGTTGGCGTTTTCATACAGTGTTCTGCGCAGGCTAAGGCTGAAAGGCAAATCGTCCACAGAAACATTAATGGCAAGGTTTTTTGAGTCGAAGGAAATGTAGAACTTTTCTTGCGTTTCGCCTTCTTGCTTTGCAGCCGTAACATCCGAAACAGCCGCCTCCAGGTCTTTACCTTCTCTCCAGGGTGCCGAGAGCTTCTCCAGCAAGGCTTGGAGATCATTAAAATGGGCGTAAATCACATCGCCAACGCGTTTGTCACGCGCCATCTTGCTCTCCTCTTCCCGCATGGATTGCTCCTGATCAGCTATCATGCGTCTCAGCCTGTCTGCTTCTCGATTAACATGGGTGATGTCGATTCTTGCGACGGCTTTCTCGGCTGCCGTTACCCGTACATAGAATTCGTCAAGCGCTTCGCTGAAGCTGGGGAACGACTGCTGCTTGAATGCTTCGTAACGTTTAAGCTTGAATGGTACAACATCTGAGAACCCGCCTGCTTCATCTAGGACTATGTTGGGCTCCAGCTTTCGGGTTGAGACAGCCAAATGCAAGTCTTGAAGCGCGTTGAAGATGGTTTCGACTTCTGCAATTGAAAGGGCGTTGCAGTGCTTTGTTTTTTCTACGTTAGCCCTAAGTAGGAGTTCTTCCGCATAAACTCCGCCCACTCCTAGCAAGCGGACCAAAGCCCTCACCACTTCAGCATCCCCCGAAGCTTTCAAGCCTGCCACGAAATCTTCGCCGGTTATTTTGAAGGGGTTCTTACCTGCTGATGGTGGAAACTGGTAGGCTTCGTTTCGGACGATGTTGCGGTCGCGCATTCGTTTAAAGAAAAGTGCCTGCAGAATCTCCTCTTTTTCGCCTGTTAATATGATGTTGCCTTCGCCAAACAATTCCAAGACAAGCTTGAGCATGCCCAATTTGGTTTTGAATTGGAAGATGACGACTCGTTCAAACTCGTACTGCTCTAAGTTGACTAGCCAACCCCCAGGCAGGTATTTGCGCATTGCCATGGCAAACGCTGGCGGTTCTTGGGGCTTCTCTAGCGAATAAGCAGTCAAGTGCAGCCTCCTGCCTGCTTCGAGAACCAATCGCATAGGCGGCTCGTTTGCCTTATGAAGCTTGAGCAAGAGCGTTTTGGCGTCTAGCTGGTAGACGTTATTTACTCTGGAGTCTGCAAGTTTGTCCCTGAGTTCATTAACGACTGCGTGCAAATCGAAGCTGGTGAAGTCTTTCTTGGTCACGCGGGTTTCACTGTTCCGAATTTGTATATCTCACGACGACCGTAAATAACTCTTCGCGCAAATAAGCATCAAAGAAATGGGGCGTTGGTTGATTCTAGCTTTTCTGCCCGTTGGTTTCCAGCAAACGGTTAAATAAGCCCCAAAGACTGAGTTCTAGATAGAGTTTTAAGCGTTTTCTCAGCTAAATTCTTGAGGTTTTAGAAATGAGCAAAGACACGGTCACGATTAGACTTCACAGACCAGGCATCAGGGAGCTGTTATTCTTCTTCATATCGGGGGCAATAGTTAGTGTTCCGCTGACGCTTTTCGTCGAGCAGTTCGCGAACCCCTTCCTGACGGGCCTTTCAACTCTTGATGTCACCTTACTGACGGTTGCCGTCTTCGCCCCTTTCGTGGAGGAATTCTCAAAAGCTTTTCCTTTGTTCTACCGGCACGGCGAAACGGAGCGTTCAATCTTCAACATGGCGTTGTTTGTGGGTCTGGGATTTGGCGTAGTTGAGTTCTTCACGTACGTGTTCACGTTCGGCCCACAAATCATTCCTTCAAGAATCCCCGGTCTGTTCTTTCATCCTGCCAGCACGTCAATAACTGCCTACGGCATAGCCACCAAAAAGCCTGCGCCCTACTATTTGTTAGCGGCGTCTTTGCACTTTGCCAACAACTTCTTAGCCGTTCTGACTCCCTCCATAGTTCCAACTTCCGTTATCATTTTGGCAACGACGCTTTTCATTTCCTGGCAGCTGCATGACCGAACCAAGGAGAAATTCATATACTCAAACGTCTGCCAAACTGAACCCGCCTAAACCAAGGGTTCCGCAAAATTCTGGGGGAATTTGGGCATAATTCTGAACGGTTTTGGCAGTGATTCTGGAAAATCGATTAATAAGTTGCCTGCGTTGTGAAATCAAAAACATGCGGAGACGATTCGAGCATACAAGCGTCAAGAAAAGCTGAATTGTCAGCCAGGGCTAGTAGCACATGAAGGGCTGAGAAGATCCTGAAGCAAGCTAACTGCTTGTTGGGTTTCATTCTTCTCTTCTCTCTCCTTTATCTCGGGGTCTCAGCAAACCTTCTCATGCTTCTTCAGCTTCGAGGCTCAGAGATGCAGGCTTCTGCGACTCCGTCTCTTCCAAGTGAAGCAGAACGCATTGAGTAACCGGTGCAGACTGCGGGGAAACTGATCGCCATTCCCCCAAACTGTTCAAACAGCAGGATCCCCATCCGCTGATGAGGCTTTTGTGATAGCAAAAAAAGGCGCATAGCACGACCCGAAGAAATTCACATGAATAGCTTTTTACACGTGTCAGCGGGGTTTTGTCCTTGAGACAGAAACTTAGAATTCGCTGAGGCATAGCAGAAAGAATCGGCGCAACTTGGCTGAGATCGGCTTGGTGAAGAAAAACCACAAGGGAACCCTAATCACAATTGCAAGCATGGCTGTAGCCGTAATCGTGGCTATGGCAACCATCCAGAGCACCCAAGCCTCTATAGATTTCTGGCTCGAAAAACCTAGTTGCCTCACATCTGGATTGAACCAGATCACGGTTTACTGTCACAACGGCGGCGGCATGGACGGAGACTTTAACCTGGTCGTGACCTTTGTGAATGCAACATTTTCAAAGCAAACTGACATGCCCTATAAGATGCTTGATAGCTCGACCGTGTCGCTTAAGTTCGTGCTGCACAAGGGCGATTCCAGCCAGAAACTAATCTACTTTGAGCCGGTCAATGAGATATCCGTTTTCTCTATAAGCGTCAGCTTGCAAGCGACAAGCCTAATCCAATTCCTAAAATCCAATCAACTCTACCCAACCCAGCTGTCTTACCATTGGAATGAAACCGCGCAAGCTTACAACTGCACCGACACACAATAAACGTCAAGAGTCTCTCTTCTAGCTCCTGAATTTAAGCGACAAACTCGCAGTTCGAGAGAGGTTGCAAAAAGAAAAAGATTAGGGTGAGTGTTGGTTGTTGCTGTGAAGTCGAAGCTTAAATCTTCTTCTTGCTTAGGACTTCGCGAAATGTTGCTTTGCACTTGGGGCATTCATGAAGGCCGATTTCAAGCTGCATACGTTTGCCTGCTTTGTCAGGTCGGCCGGCCATTTTCCAGCTTTTCTTTGGTTTGGAGACTTCTGTTCCGCATTTTGGACATTTTCCCATTTGTTTTTTCCTCCGTAACTATGTTACTGTTCATCGTTTCACACGATGGTGGATAAATAACTTGCCATTACGTTCGCATAGAAAACTGCTGATCTTTTCCATGAATTAGACAAATTTATGTCAAAGGTCGTTGAAAGAAGGCAAAAACGCCTAAGCATAGAGTAAACAAATTACGTGCAAAACTTGAATGTTAATTCAGCCAAAAACGATCCAAGAATCCAAATCCTATCCATCAATACTTCGCAAATTCTCAATAACCGCGCCTGCCAGTTAATTAAATAGGCTATTTGACTTGCCCAAGGAATTTGAATCCAATAAAGTTGAGGCAACCATGAACGATGACTCCCCTGATTTGATTTTACCTAAGAAAACCGAAGCCAAGAACAACGGTCAACATCAAACAACTCTCCTTCTTCTCCTCTGTTTTCTTCGTCTCTGACATTAGTTATTCTTCGTATAGGCCTTTGTCCAGCCATTTCTTGGAGTTAGGATCGTATTCCCAGATTCGCAGCCCTTTTCGGCTATTCCTGCTAAGGTGGCTTTGGATGTATTTTCCGAGTATATTGCTTGCTTTCAATTGGGCTGTCATACTGTAGGGTTCATCGTATGCCACGCCTGGGCGCCTGTAATTGAAGACTTGGCAGCGGTTTGAAATGGCTCCCGCCACTATGGGGAAAGACTGGCACATAAGCGGGCGCCTAACATAGACTTGGCACTCGTTTTTTTCATTTACGAGTGGGCAGCAGTTGACAATAAGCTGGTAGAGAATAATGGTTTCCGGCTTCTCGACACCCACCGCAAGTTTTGGAGCAATTGTTTTGGCAGGGAAGAGTTTGGTTTCTTTGTCCGTAAGGGGCAATCCCCGTAATATGCCCTCTTTGCTTTCGAGTAGGCTCCTGCAACACGCTGCACATCGTCTGCATTCAAAGTCGCCGGCTTGGTCCATGGCTTTGCACTTTGCGGTAATGCTGTTTTCTTGCCTTTTATACTATAGCTCATATGCGTTGAGTTTTCTTCAATGTGTTTCTTATGGTAACCGACTCATGCAAAATCTTATATCCTCAAAGCTCCGATAGAGGGTTTCATAATAAATATGGAGAACAAAGAATGACTGAATCTTTAACGTTTAGTAAATTGAGAAATCGAGGAAACAAAACAAAAATCATTGGGGTTTTCGTTTTAATTACATTATTAGCTGTCAGCATTTTCGCAGTTCTGCCATCCGCGTTTGCGCATACTCCGCCATACACCATTCCGACGTGGACTTACATCAACGCCTTCCCAACACCGATCGGCGTTAACCAACCGATGAACCTGTTCGTTTGGCTCAATAACGTGCCGCCAACAGCAGACGGAAAATACGGTGACCGATACCTATTTACCGTAACCGTGACGGCTCCAGACGGCACCACATCAACCCTTGGACCGTACACGTCAGACCCAGTAGGCACTATCTTTGCATCGTACACTCCGACGCAAGTAGGCACATACACGTTCCAGGCTAACTTCCCAGGCATAACCTTCACCGGCAAAGAAAACAACCCCAACGGCGAGTTCACTGCATTCAGCCCGACGTCCTTGACAAACAACGCTTACATAGGCGACACTTATGAGCCAAGTCACTCCGCTGTCGCTTCCGTTACTGTGCAGTCGCAGGCTATTGCGGAGGCACCCGCTTACGGCTTGCCAACTGAATACTGGACCACTCCAGTCAGCCAAGCTGGCCACGAAGCGAACTGGGAATACATCACAGCCGACTATCTAGGCACTGGCGGAAACATCTATGACTACACTAGCACACCACAAAGCGCCCACATCGAATGGACTAAACCCATAAACTTCGGCGGAGTCGCAGGCCTGTCAAGCACGATCGCTAACGGCAATGACGGCTACTACTCGTACCTATCATACGAGGGCATGTTCTCACCAGGCGTCATCATGAACGGTCAACTCTACTATAACATCGCCAACCCACCAGAATACGGCTTCGTCGACGTTGACCTGCACACTGGACAAACAGTCTGGTACAATAACGGCACTTCTGATCCCTTGGCATCGATGCAAGTGGGCATGGGTTTCCTCAAGCAGAACTATCCGCAGCTCAGCTACGGACAAGAGCTTGACTACGAATCGCCCAACCAGGCAGGCGTAATCCCCTACCTCTGGAGCACCTACACAGCAGCGAACGGCTCAAGCGTCTGGTCAATGTATGACCCATTCACAGGTAACTGGATAATGGACCTCGTCAATGCAGCACCCGGCGCAGGCTTTTCATTCGGCGCCTCAAACATGATCGTTGACCCACACGGCAGCTTAGTCACATACTCTGCTTCATCTGACTACAAGACAATGACTATCTGGAACACCACCGCCGCCATCCAAAACAGCTACCCGTCAAACAGCGTATTCATGGCTGCAAACGGCTACTGGATGTGGAGACCCCCGCTAGCTGGATTAGTGGACGCAAGCTCCGGTCTTAGCACAGTCCCAATCACTGGAGCACCAGCTGATCTCCAAGCAGTCGCTGTGGGTCCATACGGTCCCAGCAACGCAGCAGGCATGGCACTCTTAGCCATGGATACAAAAGACCAACTAGCAATATACAGTAACGCAACGGCAACACTCGGCGAATCAAGCTACCCGACAGCACAAACATACGCAATGATGGCTATCAGCATCAACCCAGCTACCGTAGGCAAAGTAGAATGGACCAAAGAAAATGCGTGGCCAGCAGGAAACCTAACCCTTGAAGCAGGCTTCTGCGGCGACAGCGTATTCACTTTGTTCCAGAAGGAAACCTGCTTATGGATGGCGTTCGACGCGACAACTGGAAACTCAATCTGGACAACCACTACACCTGAAGTTGACAACCACATGTACGGCGTCACCGGCGCCATCGCCGACGGCATCATGTACAGCGGCGACTCAATCGGCGAAGGCGGCATAATATACGCCTACAGCGCTACCACGGGCGCATTACTGTGGAGTACTCCACCTACATCCATGGGCAACACCGGCTACTGGGCAAACATTCCAATGATGGTAGGCGACATCGCTCACGGCAACTTGTTCTGGGACGGATCAGAACACAGCCCATCCGCAGTGCTTGAACCAGGCTTCATGATAGGCGACATAAACGCGCAGACAGGTCAACCAATTTGGTCCATCAAATTCTGGGATGGAGGCGGCGGATTTTCAGGAGGCTTCTCAATCGCAGACGGCTTCCTAGTAGCTTTGAACAGCTACGACAACCAAATCTACGCTTTCAGTAAGGGACCATCACAAACCACAGCACAAACACCACTGGCAGCAATCACACAGGGATCAAGCTTGGTAGTTCAAGGAACAGTCACCGACATTGCACCCGGCACAAAGCAGTCTGCAATAGCCCTGCGCTTCCCCAACGGCGTTCCAGCAGTAGCTGACTCAAGCGAAACAGCATGGATGCAATACGTCTACATGCAGGACCCTAGGCCCGCGCAGGTCACAGGTGTACCAGTTTCAGTCACAGTCATTGACTCCAACGGCAACTACCACAACGCTGGCGTAACGACGAGCGACATCAGCGGCGCCTACAGCTTGCGAATAACCCCAGACATGACACCAGTCTCAGGCAAATACACAGTAGTCGTAACCTTCGCAGGAACCAACTCTTACTACGGCTCATTCGCAGAATCCAGCTTCGTCGTCGACCCAGCACCAGTCGCTACAGCCACATCAGCACCAACAAGTACCGTCGACACATACTTCATCCCAGCAGTCATCGCCATAATCGTCGTCGTCATAATAATTGGCGTCCTGATTATGTTGATGATGCGTAAACGACAATAAGCAAACAAAGAGACCAACCCTCTCTTTCCTTCTTTTATTTAACCTCAAGCAAGCGACTGTCTTATTTCACTACACAAAAAACCGGAGCCAACTACCTCATGCGAAAACGCCGTGTTACGCGATTTCATGCTATCTCAGCGTTGAATCTTGTTCTTCAACGGCAAAAACGGTAAGCAAAAAGTCTCCTTTCAACTCTCCACTAAAATTCTCAACCAGCACCGCTTTTTCAAAACATGAGTCTCTAAAACTAAGCCCGAAAAATCAGGGCTTTTTGTACAGATAAATCGTGTGCTGCGGGTAGCCCAGCGACGGATTCTCCACAAAGTTTTCCACCTTTAAGGGTTTCCAGCCGACAACCTCGTAGTCGTGGCTGACGATGCGCGTGCCCGGCTTCAGCTCAGTTTCCATCTTGGGCTTAATCTTCTCGTTTGCGCTCGTCGTCAAGTACAGGTAAACGACGTCCGCGGAGGTCAAGTCGACTTTGAACATGTCGCCGTTAACTATGGTGACGCGGTCGGTTAATCCGTTATCGTTTATCACACCCATAGCGCGCTTCGCTAAATCCTCTCTCATTTCAATACCCACGGAGCGGGCGCCAAAAGTTTTAGCCGCCAAAATCACGGTTCTGCCGTCTCCTGCGCCTAAGTCAAAGAAGACTTCGCCTGGTCTCAAGTCAGCGAGTTCCAGCATGTGCTGGACGACTGGCATGGGGCTTGGAACGAAAGGTGCGATGAACAGGTTTTTCAATCCTCCGTGAAGTCTCAGTGTTTTACTGGTGTTAAAGGTTTGCGAGGTTCACCTACGCAACGTACGCGTCCTTCTTCGAAGTGGGTCTTTTTGCTTCGCCGCATTTCACGCAACTCTGCCCGCATAGTTCCAGATACTTTTCCTCATTGTCTGAGCCCACTGCTGCCGCTGCTTTGAGACACAGGCCGCTGGGTTCGTTGCAGCCTTCTTCCTTGCAGAGTCCCGCTATGTACTTGCAAATGTCTTGCACGTCTTTGGGCTCTAACACAGCGCGGTTTGTGCGCACTAGAAGACAGAGTTCGCGTGCCATGACGCAGGTTTTCACGTATTTGACGCGGCCTAAAACTTCCTCTCTCATTTTCCTACGGCTTAATTCCACTTCAAGTTCCCCTGCACGGTTATGAGCTTGACTTGAGATAGCGGTTTCTGGGCTTAAAAGCTTGTTGCATCGGCAATTCATACCCGCTGCCGAGCGCCGTGAGCAAAGTTTCAAAACGGTCCAAAATGCTTTTAATCCCCCATTTCCGCTTATTCTTGTTCATCCCGAGGGTAAAATCGGCTTGCAAGAAGAACTTTCTGAGAACGCTTTTGAGCTACTAGTGAAGCCCGTGCGTAGGCTCGTTGAACAGAAAGGGTTCTCAAAACCCACAGAGCCCCAGCAGAAAACCATACCGCAGGTTCTAGCAGGCAAAAACGTCCTGCTTATCTCGCCCACAGCCACGGGAAAGACTGAAGCCGCATTTCTGCCGGTTTTGAGCATGCTGCTTCAAGCGCCGAAGACTCCAGGTATCAAGGTTCTCTACATCACGCCCTTGCGGGCGCTCAACCGCGACATGCTAGGCCGTCTCGAATGGTGGTGTAACAACCTTGACATTAGGCTGGCTGTACGTCACGGCGACACAGAGACTAAAGAGCGTTCTCGCCAGTCTCGAAGCCCCCCTGACATCCTAATCACAACGCCCGAGACGCTGCAATCCATCCTATCAGGATACATACTTAGGCAGCACCTTCAAGCTATGCGATGGGTAATAATAGATGAGGTGCATGAACTCTCTGACAGTAAACGAGGCAGCCAGCTATCTCTAGCGTTAGAGCGCATGCGTAGCCTCATCGGCAAAGACATCCAAATGATAGGGCTCTCCGCGACCATCGGCACGCCCGACAAAGTTGCAAAATTCCTCGCAGGAACCCATCGCAACGCGGAAATCGTCCGCGTTCCCGTCGCCAAGATGGTCAAGCTCCAGATTCTTTACCCCAGACCAACTGAGGAAGACGCGCGACTGGCTGGCAAGCTTTTCACGCATCCTGAAGTGGCAGCGCGACTAAGAATAATCCGTGACTATATGACTACCTGCAAGTCCGTGTTACTGTTCACGAACACCCGCTCCATCAGCGAAGTACTGGCCAGCAGACTCAAGGTTTGGGACATCAACTTTCCTGTAAGCATCCACCATGGAAGCCTCGCCAAACCCAGCCGCATTGCTGCTGAAACAGGGTTGAAGAGCGGCGAGCTGAAGGGATTAATCGCGACGAGCAGCCTCGAGTTGGGCATTGACGTAGGACGAATAGATCTAGTTATCCAGTATATGAGTCCGCGCCAGGTTACCAGGCTCATTCAGCGCGTTGGGAGGGCAGGACACACCTATGGACACGTGGCCCAAGGTGTTATCATTGGCATGGACAGCGACGATACGCTTGAAGCCATGGTCATTGCAAGACGTGCATTGAAAGAGGAGCTGGAGCCCGTTGATATTCCACCCAAACCCTTCGATGTCTTAGCACACCAGATTGCGGGTATGCTCCTCAAGACTAGACGATTGGAGTTTAACGACATATTGACAATCTGCAAGAACGCCTACCCTTACGCGGATCTCACCATGGAAGACGTGGAGAAGGTTCTTAAGTACATGCACGAGCGCTTCCCGCGACTGGCGTGGGTCAGCTTCGAAGATAAAGTCGTCCTGAAGCCCTCCCGGAGCAAGGCGCTGTTCGAGTACTACTTCGACAACTTGTCGATGATTCCTGAGGAGAAACAGTTCCTCGTCATAGACCAGACCAGCGACACAAGCGTAGGCGTTCTAGACGAGGCCTTCATGGCGGAATACGGCAAAGTTGGAACCAAATTCATCATCCGCGGCAGCCCATGGCAAATCGTCCACGTAACCGAGGACAAAGTCTACGTTCGACCAGTGGATGATCCGACTGGCTCCATACCTAGCTGGATAGGAGAAGAAATCCCCGTCCCCTACGAAATCGCCCAGGAAATGGCGCAGCTCCGGGGTTTCGTCGAAGAAAAACTCAAAAGCGGGCTCTCAACCGAGGAAACCAGCGCAATGCTCGCGGAGCAGTATCCAGCCGACAACGAAACCATAAGACGCGCGCTAACAGAGACCGTTGAGCAGGTGCAAGCAGGCATCCCCGTGCCAACCCCGAGGCGAATTGTGTTTGAGGACTGGGGCGAATTCGTAATCATCCATAGCAACTTCGGCTCGCTGACGAACCGCGCGTTAGCGCAGCTGCTGGGGCAGGTGCTGTCAGACAAACTCGGTTTCGGCATTGTCGTACAGCATGACCCTTACCGTATATTCGTGCAGACGATTGGTCGCGCTGACGCAATGCACCTCGTGGAAGTTTTCAACGAACTCAAAGTCATGGACGAAAAAGCTATCAAAGATACCTTGACGAAGTCGACGGTGAAGACGGGTCTGTTCAAGCGCCGAGTCATCCACGTTGCCCGACGCTTCGGTGCCCTCAAGAAGTGGGCGGACTTCAGCAACGTCAGTATCCAAAAACTCATTACCAGCTTCGAGGGTACCCCGATCTACGAGGAAGGACTAAAAGAAGTCTTCACCAAGGACCTGAGCGTCGACGGATTAGTGCACGTCCTCAGGCAAATGCACGATGACGAAATCCAGCTCCTGCCCGTGGATAACCAAGGAAATGCTACGCCCATCGCGAGGGTAGGCATCGAACGAGTCAGTATGAAAACCGATCTCATACCCCCTGAACGCATGCGCGCTGTTCTCGTTGAATCCGCCAAAGCACGGTTGCTAAATGAGACGGGCACATTTCTTTGCACCAACTGCTGGAGTTACCTTGACATGATTCGCGTCGCCGACCTGCCAGACAAACCCAAGTGCCCACGATGCGGCAGCCTAGCGCTGGGCATGCTCAAAGTAGAAGAGGAGAAGGCTGACCCACTTATCGAGAAGAAAGGTGAAAAACTAACCAAGGACGAGGCTTACCTAAGAGAAGTCGCTGTGGACACGGCGAAGCTGATTGAGAAGTACGGCAAGCCTGCGGCAGTGGCGCTAAGCGCTCGCAAAGTCAGAGTCTCAGATATTGCTAGCGCCTTGGAGAAGGAGCCTAAACTTTCAGACAAGTTCTATGAGCTGGTGCTTGAGGCGGAACGCACAGCTCTCAGCAAACGCTTTGGATGAGCAGAAAGACGAAAGATGTCGGCATAGCCTAAGCTCCTTGGGCGTCGTTATTGCGAGCGTTTGGTTCATCTAAATTCGGCTGAAATATTCCAGTGGAGCGTACCAGTAGACCGTGATTTGCTTCTTGCAATTAGGGTTTTGGCACTCATGCTTCTTCTTTACGACATCGGCATAGAAACTCTTAGCAATCGGCTTCGCCGACGAGTACGCTGAATGGAATTTGTCTGGCGGTTCAACTTCAACGATTTCGCTGCAGAAGGGGCATTCGAGGACACGTTTGGAGGCTACCATAGCACACCCTCAACTATCTATGCGCTGACCTCCCGTAAAAACTTGGTGATTCCTTAAGCCGAAAGAAAATATTGGTTGCCACGCTTTACAGAGAAGTGAAAGGACTGGTAGGAATAATGGCAGGTTTTTCCCCGAAGCCGTTGATAGAAAACAGAAAACGCGTTTTCTCTTATGGTGGCAACCTGCTACATTGCTCTCCACGCTGGCCCCAGTTCGTCTTGGGCACATCGTGAATTATGACTTGGACCTGATCTGCTGTGACACCTATTTCCTCGAAAATCCTCGTAATGCCCCTGATCAAGGTGGCTTTCTGGTCCTCGCTCTTCCCACTCCATGTTTCTATGATAACAACTGGCACTCTCTTTCACCCCTCCACAGCAAGATTCTGTGGTACCATCACATGCATTGTTGCACGTTTAACGTTTTCCATTCACCTTTTCGCAAGCTGGAATATGTCGAATTCTGAAGGTTTCCTCTTAAATGCCCCGCAACAAAAGAGAGAACGTAATCTCCTCACGTTATGTGTGGAACGAATTGGAGAAGGAAAAGCACATGATAAAGGTTAGAACGTATCCAACATTGTTGCTCGCACTCATGGGTTCCCTAGACTGCATAACCACAGTCATAGGTATCCTCTACTACGGCGCGGTAGAACTAAACCCACTTATGTCAAGTGTAGTGACCACAAACATCGCGGCCTTCGTTGTCCTCAAACTCGCCACAACAGTTTCCGTGTGCCTAATCTTCATCCAAGCGGAAAAGATTCTCCTGAAAACCGGCAATCAAAGGTCCCGAACCTTCACATGGACAAAACGGCTCCTCAAACTTGCAACGGCGGGCGTAATTGCGTTTCTCTGCATGACCGTCGCCAATAACCTGATAGTCCTCATCAATGCGCACTAGCCACGCCAAGCTCGGCGATAGACCTTTTAGGAAACGCTTCCTAAGACAACGTGATGCCACCGAATCCTCCAGCTCAAGGCAACTTCAAACCTTTCATAGTGCAGCTGATTCTGAACAAGCGGACAGAGCAGGCTCTAGAGCTTTTGGCAAAAGAATACCGCGTCGAGATTCCCAAGCTCGATGTGGGACTTCCGAAAGGACACACCCGAAACGCCTACGGCACCTACAACGCCAAAAACCACACCATATGCGTAATGAACAGCGACATCTTCAGTAACCCGTTCGTGATTCTCCACGAGTTTTACCATCACTTGCGCAGCAAGAGCGTGGACAAGCAGCACAGGGGCACAGAGAAAAACGCCGACAAATTCGCCATCGACTACCTGAGAGCTTACGAAGTCGCCGTCAGAGCTGCTCAGAAAAACTGGTCATCCTGATTTTCTCTCGCAGGCGTGATTTTCAAAGTCATCCTCTCGCCTTCACCATCGTAGACCGCGATGCAGCCTTCTCCCTCAAAGGGGTAACCCACAATCATCAAAACCCGCCCGAAAAAATAGTTCAGATCCACGTGGCTGGGCCTGATGTTGCCTGAAGGATGCGAATGCACAGTTCCGACTAGCGAGAAGTCGCCCGAGAACATGTACGGGTTGAAATGCGCAAAGCCTTCCCCGTGCACAGCAAACGGCGCCAAAACTAGGTCTGTGATGCGTATGACGCTTTTTTTCTTCTTGCCCCTGAGCAGTAGGAAGCTTTCGCGTGGGTAGAGCTCCTTGGCGCCTGCGAAGATGGCGTCCAAGATGTCCTTTGGGAGCTCGATGGTGGTTTCTGCAGGCATGCAATGCAGAGAAGCGCTCAGAAGTTAAATATGCTTTCGCTGTTGAAGGAGACTAACAAAGCAGCGTGAGGAAGTCTGACTTCTTGAGCAATTGTTATCTGGAGGACCTACTACTATCTTAATGGCTTCAGTGCGCCTAGTTTGATGGTCTAACCGCTCAAGCAACCTTTTACTTCATAAGTGGTGGCGTAACCTTGCTTTTTTCTGCCGTTGGCAACAGTTTTATGCCAAGGTCTTCGGCAACGCGAAGTCCGTATTCCGGGTCAACATTGTAGAAGAGTCGTATTTGCCTGAGCTGGATTTCTTTGCTCGCGTTGCCGAGGTGAACTACAATGTTGCCTATGAGATGGTCGCGGTCTGTGTTTTTCATGACTTTTCGGTAAAGTTCCCCTGGCTGCTCAAAATCACTATTTGGATGTATGTAGGGTAGGCGTGAAGCTTTGCCAGAAACTTCAAACGCTGGTTCAGCCGCGTTGATGTCGGGTTCTGGTCCGCCAAAGCTGTTGGGGTAGTAATTCACAGCGTTGCCTTCGTTTCCGTCAAAACGCATAGCTCCATCACGCTGGTAGTTTTTGGCTTTGACGCCTTTAGGCTGGTTAACTGGTAATAGCAGATAGTTGGCTCCTAGACGGTACCTGTGCGCGTCATTGTAGGCGAAAAGCCGACCTTGAAGCATCTTGTCAGGTGAAGCTCTAATTCCTGGAACGAAATTTTTCCATTGGCTTGTAATCGCCATGAGGCCAGACTTTGGTGACATCAAACACGTCGAAGCGGTAATTTTCGGCATCTCTGGCAGGCCTTATCTGTATTTGCAGCGTCCACGATGGAAAATCGCCTTCTTTAATAGCGTTGCTTAGGTCGCGAGTAGCGTGATCAGGGTCCATTCCCTTTGTTCGTTCAGCTTCTTCTTTGGTTAGATTCTGAGCGCCTTGATCAGTCTTGAAGTGATATTTAACCCAGAAGACTTCGCCGTCTTCATTGTACCATTTGAAGGTGTGGCTTCCATAGCCGTTCATGTGGCGGTAAGACCGCGGCGTTCCCCTGTCCGAGAACAGAATTGTTACCTGATGAAGCGACTCAGGCGTAAGGGACAAGAAGTCCCAGAACATGTTTGCGTCTTTGAGATTTGTTCCCGGGCTGCGCTTTTGTGTGTGGATGAAATCTGGGAATTTTAACGGGTCACGAATAAAGAATACAGGAGTGTTGTTTCCCACAAGGTCATAGTTGCCTTCTTCTGTGTAGAATTTCACTGCGAATCCTCTTGGGTCGCGTTCGGCGCCCGCCGAGCCCTTTTCTCCGCCGACAGTGGAAAATCTCGCGAAGACTTCCGTGCGTTTGCCGACCTCCGAGAGAAACTTGGCTTTTGTGTATTTGGTTACATCCTTGGTTAATTCGAAGTAGCCTCCTGCGCCGGCACCTTTGGCGTGCACAACTCGTTAAGGTATTCGCTCGCGGTTGAAGCGCGCCAATTTTTCAACCAGATGGACATCTTGAATTAAAACTGGTCCATTGTTGCTGACAATGAGAGAATTTTGGTCGTTTGAAACTGGGGCACCTTGGTTTGTGCTAAGAGTTTCCTTCAAAAGAATTTCCTGCTTTGTTCTCAAAGCTCCAATAGAATATCACTCATTAAGATAATTAAGAGTTGTGACTTTACTGAAACGACGAGTCCTCACGTTTGCATTTTCGTCAGGAAACAAACATATAACCACGCGGGGGTATTTGCATCTGAACGGTGTTATTGATGTCCGAGAAACGTCGCGCAGCGGGCGAAGTAGAATTAGATTTCGATAAGCTCGCCCGCATAGGCAACAAAATCAACGAGTTACTCGTCCGCAAAACCAAGGGCACTGTCGAAGCTTACGCCGTGCTACGTTTCCTTTGCGTATACTACGAGGAAGATCTGGGAATCGCGTTTGAACCCAACTTCGAAGAGGAACTTCACCGCGTAGTTAAAAAGAGCTTGGAAGACGCTGAAAAAGAGCCGAACAAAGAGGCCAAAGAATCCTATTAACGGTAAGTAGCATTTTCTAAGCTGGCTTGTTGAAGGGTTCCCTGAGATCATTCGCTTTCAAGAACAACTGCTTCAGCTCTTCATCGCTTGCACCGCTTCGAATCGCCGAAAGAATATCGACCAAGTTATCGTTGCGCATCAAGCACGGCTTCAACTTGCCGTCGCTCGTCACCCGCAGCCTTGTGCAGTGCATGCAGAAGTCGCTGTTCTCTGTCGGATGCACCACCTCCACTGTTACGTCGGGCAGATGGTAAATTAGGCGGTTATGCATTAGCCTGCGCGTTTCGATGCTCGTGGCTTTTTGCCGCAGCATTTCTTCTTGCTCGTTGAGAAGCCGGTGGTGTTTGGCGAAGTATTCTCGGCTGACGTTTACTGGGTCCAGCTCTATGAGCTGCAGGATCACGCCCATGTCACGGGCGAAGTCGATCATCTCAGGCACATCGTGTACATTGACGCCTTTGAGGACAACCATGTTCAGTTTCACGGGTGAGAATCCGGCTTCGATGGCGGCCTTAATTCCTGCTAATGCGTTCTCGAGTTTGCCGCCCGTTAGTTTGTTGTATGTCTCAGGGTTTAGCGAGGCTAAGCTTATGTTTACTCGTTTGAGTCCAGCCTCGCACAGTGGTTTAGCTAGTTTGTCGAGCAGAAGACCGTTGGTCGTCATGGAGAGATCGCGTAGGCCTGGAATCTCCGCGATGCCTTTCACGACGTCGCAGACGTTTTCGCGCATCAGTGGTTCGCCTCCCGTGAGCTTAATTCGTGTGATTCCAAGGCTGATAGCGTTTTTTGCGATGCGGACAATCTCGTCACAAGTCATTTTCTCCAAAGAAACGTTTGCGTGTTGAACTTCGCCTTCGCGGTGGCAGTATGTGCATCGCAGGTTGCACCGCTGAGTAATCGAAATCCGCAAGTTAAGGAGGGGGCGTCCGCAGTGGTCTGAGAGAGGCATCGTTATTCCCGAGCGTGCTTAACGATATGTCCAGCCTCGGGTGATATAAGTAATTCGACGGCAACATGCACGGCGTCAGGGGAACCTGGAATGCAAAACAAAGCCTTCCCAGCTGCTACGCCTGCCACGGCGCGCGACAAAACCGCGGAGGACCCGTTTCTGTCGTAGCTAAGCCTGCGGAAAAACTCGCCAAACCCGGGCAACGTTTTCTCGAAGAACGGCGTAACCGTTTCAATCGTGACATCAGTATGGGTGATGCCTGTCCCGCCGCAGAAAACCGCAGCTTCCACTCCGGCATTGTCCAAAACGCTCTTCACGGCGTGCTCAATCATAGTTTTATCGTCGGAGACCACACGCCTAAACAGTACAGTGTGCCCTGCAGCTTTGAGGAGGGCTTCGATAGTGTCGCCTGAAACATCCGTTGTTGCTTCGCCCTTCTGCATCGCCTCATAGCGGGAAGTGCTGCACATGAAGACAGCAAAGTTCACTTTTCGAGGGGCATGCGCTTTGTGAGTTTTGGTGCTTTCGCTCATGTTCTAGGCCTGCTTGAACTTCTTCACCACATGAATGTCCACGATGGCCGTTGAAGGATACTGACCCGCTGCATCTTTCTCGTACTGCTTGGTCATGTCCCAAATGGTCAGCAAAGCGGCGGAAACCGCGGTTAAAGCTTCCATTTCCACGCCCGTCTGCGCTTTCGTCTTCACAAAAGCGGTAACCTCGACAATCGCCGCGCCTGAGACTTTGGCTTCAACTTCCACTTTCGTCAGCGGTAACGGATGGCAGAGCGGAATCAACTCGCTGGTTTTTTTCGCCGCCAAAATGCCTGCAATCTTCGCCGTGTACAAAGGGTCGCCCTTGGCGATTTTGCCTCCTTTGATGAGCACTATGGTTTCGGGTTTAAGCTTGATTGACCCCGCCGCAGTGGCTTCGCGTAAAATCTCGGGTTTGCCTGAAACATCAACCATCGTCATACGCTAATCTCCCAGACAAGATAAGTTATTTCTTGTTTGACTCTTGTTCCCAGACCTCAATAAGGTCCTGCACGGCCTTGGCTTTTGCCGAAGCCTGATCGAACCTGTACATGCGAATCCTGCCATAAGTCCTTTGCGTCAGGATGCCCTCCTCCTCCAGAAGCTTCAGGTGCCTGCTCGTGGTCGTGAAGTTAACACCTATCCGCCGTGCAACGTCGGACACATTCAACTCGCCCAATCGCGCGATGTGCTTAAGGATTTTCATGCGGGGCTTCGAAGAAAAAACCTCTTCCAATTCCATTTCATTGTCTCCTTTCGCTATCAAGTTCCGCGCGGAGCTCCTTAGCTAGCTCCACGGCAGAAACGGCAGGCAAGTAGACCAGAGTTTGGCGACCTCTCGAGCCCTCCCCAGAAACTTCGGTCTTCAATATGCCCAATGCAGACAAAGGCTTGAGGTAGCTCCACAATTGCGTGTGGCTAACAGGCTGGTCCTCGTATTCCTCACAAGTCACTGCATAGGCTTTCTCGATTTCAGTTAGCGAAGCGTACGCTTCGGTGCTTTCCTTGAAAACCTCGGCGGCGGCAAGCAAGAATAATTTTTCATGTAGCCCCAACGTTGCTAATTCGCTTCTTTGTACCGACGGGATTATGTTAGAGACGGCTTGGCGCACGCACTCGGGAACTACATTTTCCAGTTCTTCAGCATCCGCATATTTGCCTGCCCGCCAGAGCAGTTCTATAGCGAAGCGAGCATTCCCGCTTTCGTCCTGAGCAAGGTCTGCTGTGAGAGAAATCACGTCTTCAGGCACCGCGCCGGGTTCAAACGCCAGATTAACGCGGTCGCTCAGGATGTCCAGAAGCTGCATTTTGTCGTACCTTTGCAGGCGGACGACGCTTCGCTGCAATGTGCTGCGGGCGCTGTCATCCAGTCGTTTCGTGGCGTCCAAGTCGCGCATGATGCAGATTAGCGATATGCGCTGCGGCTTGTCTTGCCTCATCTCTTGCAGCCGAGTCAGGTTGTAGACGGCATCGGAGCCTTCGGCTTCGATGAGGCTGTCAAACTCATCCAACGCCAAAATTAAATGTGCGTTCTCTTCGTCCAGTACCTGCAGGAGCGCCTTGAGGATTTCTTCGGCGCCGTAGCCTCGCTGGGGGAAAGTCGGCTTTAACACTGTGAGCGCGTGTTGCAAGATGAGGAAAAGTTTGCCCCGGTACTCTCGGCAGTTAACGTGCACATAATGCAGGTTCACTTTGTGTTTGTGCGCTTCCAACGTGATATCTTGACCGAACCGTTGACACAAGGCCGTTTTGCCCGTCCCTATATCACCTGTCACGATGACACGTTGCGCCATCTTCTCGGGCATCTTTAGCAAGAAGCTGAAGAATTCCATGAGAAGGCGTTTCTCTTTGTCTCGGTGAGGCAGCCTATTGGGTACGAAGTTGATATCTAGTTTCGACTCGTCTCTAAAGACGCTGTGATATGTTTTCACGTTTAAGCCTCAACCAAGCATCAGCGGTCTCTTTGGTGATATTGTGTTTAGAGCCGTTGCCTAATAAATCCGTATAGTTCGTCTCTAGGAGTTCAGCACAGTTATGCTTTTTCCGAGTTAAGCCATAGTCTTCCCCAAGCCGAGCGGGCAAGATTTAAACCGAAGGTCATCCAAAACAACTGCCTCATATTCGCAGCGTTAGAGTGTGTTTAGTTGAAGTATAAGTGGACAGTACTTACCGTCACCACCATCGGAGTTTTGATGGCTGGGGTTGATGCCCGCATCGTTATCATCGGCTTACCCGAAGTCATCTCTGCCCTGAAAGCAGACGCGGAGCAGGGCATCTGGATTAGCCAAGCCTACTCATTGGGAAGCATAGCTGTGCTCCTCCTAGTCGGCAGGTTAACGGACATATTTGGGAGAAAACGTTTCTACACCCTTGGCTTCGCCATATTCACAATCGGCTCCGCACTCACGAGTCTGGCTACTGACCCCATACAGGTAATCATATTCAGGACACTTCAGGGCATAGGCGCAGGCATCGTTTTGACCAATAGCATAGTCATCATAACCGACGCCACCCCAAAAGGCGAACTGAGCTTCTCGCTCAGCGTGAACAACCTGGGCTTTCGAGTAGGTGCCATGGCAGGACTCACGCTAAGCGGCTTGATTCTCTCTCTGCTAGGCGATTGGCGCGCCCTATTCTACATCAACGTTCCCATAGGCATATTCGGCACGCTATGGGCGCAAAAAACAATCAAGGAAACCCCATCCAAAGACAAAGCCAGCCGCGACTGCATGGATTGGGTCGGCTTCGCGACCTTCACCACTTTCATAACTAGCCTGCTGCTCGTGCTCACCTTCGCAGCCTACGGAATCGCAAGTGAAACACTTACTCTATTCTTCGCCGCCCTCACTGCTGCAACGTTATTTTGCTTCGTCGCTTACGAGAAGCGATGCCCCAGCCCGCTGCTAGACCTTGGCCTTTTCAGGATACGCGAGTTCAGTGGAGGCGTATTCGCCCTGCTCCTCAACGGAATCGCCTGGGGCGCCGTGCTGCTGCTTCTCAGCTTCTATTTCCAGCTGGTCGTGGGGCTGAGCCCGCTTGAAGCAGGCATCAGGATAATTCCCTTCGACATAGCGTTTCTTATCATGGGACCAATCGCCGGCAAGCTTTGCGACAAGTTTGGCCACCACTCGTTCACGGCATCTGGAATTACACTCTCCAGCATTTCCCTGTACCTATTTTCAACCGTTAACGCAGCGACGCCATACCTGACCGTAGGCGTCTTTATGGTGCTATTCGGCGTAGGCATGGGCTTGTTCAGCAGCCCAAACATGAGCTCCGTGATGAGCTGCGTGCCGCCTAATAGAAGGGGCATTGGCTCGGCCGTCAGATCCGCCTTCATCAGCGTTGGCATGGCCGTTAGCCTCAACCTCGCGGTTCTCATCATCAGCTTCACAATTCCCTACGCCTTAGTCACGCAAATCGCTTCAGGCTATGCCGCTACTCTTCCCGCTGACATGACGATGTTTATGGATGCATTAAAGTCCACGTACTTGTGGCTAGCTGCGCTTAACGCCCTAGCAATTTTGCCGTCTTTGCTTCGGGGCAAAAGCCCTCAAGCAACTGGCGCTGAGAAGCCTGCCGAGCTGGATATTGCCCTGTAATCTCAGTGTTCCTAAAACTCGAAAATTACACTTTGCTTCTATTCTGAAAATTGCATCTGAAGATTTGGGAGATTGCTTAATACGTTGACCCAAACCTGATCTGTGAGGAGTTTCCCATGCCTATTGGCGCGCGTTCACTAAAATACATGCTCGGCTGGCTAATTGCCGGATCCAGAGGTGGCCCGATGCGCGCCAAGATAATTGAAGTCTTAAAAGAGACTCCTCAGAATGCGAACCAGTTGGCGACCCTTTTCGATGCTGACTACAAGACGATACGGCATCACATCGATATTCTTGACAAGAACAAAATCATTACTTCGATGGGTGATGGATATGCCACCACGTACTTTCTGTCGTCAGAAATGGAAGAGAACTACGCCGTGTTTGAAGATATTCGGAAGAGAATGTGGAAAAAGTAGAAAAGAAGGCAAACAACATGGAGAAACGAATGCAGAAAAGTCTAACAACAGTGGTCATAATCGTGACGTTGATAGCTGTGGCTTTGGCGACGACAGCTTGGGCAGTTTCCGCCTTTTATCAGCCGTTTGCTCCCCTTCGACCCACACCCCCGCCGCCAAACAACCCTGACGACTTCGAGTTCTTCTACGTGGCAAAAACTGCGGTCTCTTCGGTTAACATAGCGCTTCTGACTTTCATACTCATATCAAACCTCTACATCTTCAGGAAGACACGGTCCAAGTTCACTTTTGGGCTCCTAATTTTTTCAATAGCCTTCCTGCTGAAAGACTTGACTGCCAGTCCCATTGTAATTTGGGCTTTTGGGTACCGTCTGGTCGGCTTGGGGCCATTCGCCTTCTTGCCCGACCTGTTTGAGTTTGTGGTGCTGTTAGTACTGTTATACCTTAGCCTCGAATAGCAGGCTCGTTCTAATCATCACTTTCTTTTGAATATCAGTTTGGCAGCATGCAAGATGTACATGAATGAAATCGTTTGCATGGAGGAAATTCTGTACGAATTTGGATTAGATTGTGTAGTTTCTTGGTGTTAATCTTGGAAAATTATCTAATAAGCGTTTGAGCATCTGGTGTTTCGAACAAGAAGGAGGTGGAAAAATAGAAAGAAAAACAGCGACATTGGCTATGCTAATGGTGATAGTTTCCGCGTTCGTAGTTACAGCGTTAGCAGTCTCTGCCTTTGCTCAAACAACCACAACAAGCCCAACAGCGTCCGCAACGACTACACTGTCATTAGCTTCGATAAACGCGATCGGCAACGCAACTTTCCCATCATGGGACACGGGCATGGTGATGGGTAATCGAGGATTCGGAGGAGGCATGGCTGGTCCAGGAGGACGAGGCGACGCATTCGGCGGACCGATGGGGAATATCGAAGTCAGCTCAGCGTACAACCAGACCGTTACCAACATACTCGGCAACGACACTGATGTGCAAAAATTGGTCTCCCAAGGCTACAACGTGACAACGATAAATCCGATATTGAGCAGCAAAATCGGCGCAGATGGAACCCTGACAACCAAAGCGTCAACCGCAATAGTGACGATGCAAAATGGCACCTCGGGCTTTGCAACCGTTAGCGTAGACATCACAAGCGCGAAAGTCACTCAAATAGAAATCATCACAAGAACCGTCATCGACAAGTCAACGACAGCGACAACAACAAGCTAACCCCACCGCAAAAACAATACTGAAGATGCAGCAGAAACCAATAAGGAAAATCCACAATTCTCCCTTTCTCTATTACCCTCAAAAGAGATGCCGGCGGCTGCATTCACATAAAAACATTTTTAAATGTATACTGCACTGTCTACTTTCCGACTTAACAATGATACCAAAATACTTCTTCCTAACCAAAGGCGTCGGCAAACACAAAGAGCAGCTTCAGTCTTTTGAACTTGCCCTGCGCGACGCTGGCATCCAACACTGTAACCTCGTAAGCGTCTCAAGTATCGTTCCGCCTGGCTGCCAACTGTTGCCCCGGGAGAAAGGCCTCAAGATGGTGCAACCCGGCGAAATAACCTTCGTTGTCATTGCCCGAAACTCGACCAACGAACCCCACAGGCTAGTCGCTTCCTCCATCGGAGTAGCAATTCCATCAGGCAAGAACCAGTACGGCTACCTGTCCGAGCACCACAGCTTCGGTCAAACAGACGAAACCGCCGGGGACTACTCGGAAGACCTTGCCGCAACGATGCTTGCCACAACCATGGGTATCCAGTTCGACCCCGAAACTGCTTGGGATGAACGCAAGCAACTTTTCAAGACCAGCGGCTTAATCATCAAAACTACCAACATGACGCAGACAGCAGTCGGCGATAAAAACGGCTTATGGACAACGGCAGTCGCGGTTGCGGTCTTCGTTCCCCCTGAAAACGGTAGTACCTAATAATCCCGCAGTTTCTTTACAGGAAAGTCTCTTTTTTGCAGCTTCAAAGAAAATAATAAAAAATATGCTTTAGGCAGTTATTTTTTCCTGGATTCCATGATACCTCTGCACTTGTCTGCGAACTCACAGTACTCTAGGCAAGCGGCGTTTCGGTCGGGGCGTTTCCACTCTGCGCCGCAGTCGGGGCATACGGCTTTGTCTTCGTCACTCCAGATTTCCACGTTGCTTCCACCGCATACATGACACTTAACGTACGCGGGTTTCGGCTGAAGGAAGTCGCGCAGTCCAGGGCAGGTCTCTGGGTTCTTTTCGATGGGTTTGTCTCTAGAGCTCAACGATTTCACCCCCAACTTTGATTTCGTATTCTTTGACCGGGATTTTCTTGTCTGACGCTTCAATTGCCTTGTCTACTGCCCATTTTAGTCCGGTACAGCAGGGGACTTCCATGTGGGCGACGGTGATGCTGGCGACGTTGTTTAGCTTGAGTATTTCTCCGAGTTTTTGGGCGTAGGCTCGGGCGTCGTCGAATTTGGGGCAGCCGATTAAGACTCTTTTTCCGGGAAGCAGAGTGTTCTGGAAGGTTTTGAGGGCGATTGGTGCGCAGTCCGCGGCGACGAGCAAGTTTGCGTTCTGATAGAATGGTGCTTGCAGGGGTACAAGATTGATTTTGACAGGCCATTGAGGTTTCTCTGGCGTTGTAGCCACTGCGGTTTGCTTGTTTTTAAGGTATTCGCGGACTTCTTTCTGGTCGAACGCTGGCACTTCCCGCTCAATAACAGTGATTGCTCCCTGCGGACACTGCCCCAAGCAGGCTCCAAGACCGTCGCAGTACGTCTCCTTTATGATTCGGGCTTTTCCATTAGTTACCTGTAGTGCGCCTTCCGCACATTTGGGAATGCAGTTGCCGCATCCATTGCAGAGGGTTTCGTCAATCTTAACGATCTTTCTTAAGACCATTTTAGTTTTCTCCTATGAGGCATTTTCCTTGTTTTGGGCAGAATTTTTCGGCGTGGTTTTGTATGGCTCTAAATATGGGGTCGATGGTTTCGTGGTTGACGGAGTAGATATGCCGTTTGCCTTGGGGCACAATGGTTATGAAGTTGCAGTCGAGCAGTGGTTTGAGGTTATGTGAGACCATGCTTTGTTCCTGACCGAGAGCAGCGGCGAGTTCGTTGACGCTCATGGGCTTATCCATAAGCTGTTCCAGGGCAGCTAGGCGAGTTGGGTTTGCGAGGTTGTTGAAGAATCGGAAGCAGATTGCTGTTAGCCCTTTTTTCATGTTTACGCCTTACCATCCTTCGCATGAATGCTAATTCATATGAATAATTGTTCATATAAACCTGCTGGCTAAAACCTTCGGGAAAACGCATTCGAAACCATTAATTTCTTTGAAACCCATCTTTGAATGATAGCCATGAAACTCCAAGGAAAAACAGCCACAGCAATCATCGTATATCCGAACAACAAAATCCTCCTCATAAAACGGTCCACACCACCCTTCATCGGCTATTGGGCACTGCCAGGCGGAAGAGCAGAACTAGGCGAAACCGCAGAACATACAGCCGTGCGCGAAGTCAAAGAAGAAACAGGTCTTGACGTGGAGATTGTCCGCAAGGTCGGGGAATATCACGAGCGGGGGATTCAAGGTGGACAGGAGTACGACTATTATCCAGTATGTTTCCTAGTCGAGCCTGTATGCGGAGAAGTCAAGAGGCAAGAAAGCGAAATCGCCGAAGTCAAACTCTTTGGCATAGACGCCTTGCCCGCAGTTATGGCGTTTGTGCATGCCAAGATGATTAAGGACTACCTGTCTCAAGAACGCGCCAAGAAAACTTCCGCTTCCTGAACGTCAGAGCAGTCAGAAAAGTTAGCACCGCAATGAGCACCGTTACACCTGCAAACGGCACCTCGGGAATTGCGGCTGCATCTAGTTTGTAGATTTTTCCGTCGAAGGCGCAAACGTAAATTTCACCAGCTTCATCTGTCCCAAATGAGCTTATCGTCAAGTTCGAGTTGACCAGCAGGGTGTTTGCCGTCGAGTTTGTGCCGTTGAGGCTTAGCGCCCAGATTCTGCCCGACCCGTAATCGCCATAGACGTATTCGCTTTGCAATGCGGGTATGGCCTTGCCTCGGTAAACGCAACCACCGATTATGGCAATGCCCAACGTGTGATTATATTCATAAACGGGCAGTTCAAGTCCTGTTTCGTTGCAGCCCGTCGAAGGGTTGTAACAGAGGGTGCCTTCCATGATATTCCATCCGTAATTCTTGCCTTTCTGTACGATGTCAATTTCTTCGAGGCGATCTTGCCCCACGTCGCCTGCCCAAAGCTTTCCTGTTGCCGAGTCGAAGCTAAAGCGCCAGGGATTGCGGAAGCCGAAGGCATAAATTTCTTCTTTATATCCTGCCGTGTTGCCCATGAAGGGATTATCGGCGGGAATACTACAGTTTCGCCCCGTAGAAGGCGTGTTCACATCGATGCGCAGGATTTTTCCCAGCAGAGTCGAACAGTTTTGCCCGTTGCCCAATGGGTCGCCTTCGCTGCCTCCGTCTCCCATTCCAACGTAGAGGTAGCCGTCTGGGCCAAACGCGATTTCTCCATCTTTGTGGTTGGCGAAGGGCTGGCTTATTTCTAGGATGATGAACTCGCTGTTCCTTTTTGCCTGGTTTGGGTTAGCCGCGCTCACGGTGAACCTAGCGATGACGGTTCGAGTTGGGTTCGCTGCCACATAGTCTAAGTAGAGGTAACCGTTTGTGGTGAAGTTGGGGTGAAATGCAAGCCCCAGCAAGCCCTGCTCGCCGCTGAAAAGCACGCTGCCAGTGATGTCCAGAAAAACCGTTGTCGCGGAGGTTGTGGCGGAGTTCGGGAAAACCAGAATTCTACCCGTCTGCTTGACGACGAAGAGTCTATTGCTGCCGTCGGCTGCATTATAGATTCCAACAGGCTGGTCGAAGGATAGTTGGGGAAAAGCGATTTGAATGCTAATGTTGCTTTGCGTTTGAGCTGCTACTGCCTTTTGACCAAGATAAACTGGGATAAGAGCAAAAATTGCAAGAATTATGAGGCATGCTGCAAGGGTTTTTCCTTTCATGCAGTTGTGTGCACCACCTGAACTTAAGAAAAAGGCGAAGTTAAGAGTATGTTGGAGATAGGACACTACTACTTTGCTTGAGGGTCCGTTTGCATGATTCCGAAGATGTTCCCCTCTGTGTCTTTGCAGTAAGTCATGTAGCCGACGTCGGGCACAGTCATCTTGGGTCCGATTACTTGGCCGCCTGCCGCCTTGATCTTTTTCACAGCCTCCTCAAACGAGGGGACATCTATTGTGTTTACTATCGTCGGGTGCAATTCGTCTTTCGCGGAGACGGCGCCATTGATTCCTGGCTCCTTGTTATCACCTGTATTGGCGAGCCAATAGTCCATGCTTCGCTACCGTACTTTTCCATTTTCCAGCCGAAAACCTTCGCGTAGAAGGCGACTGCGCGTTTGGTATCTTCCGCAGGAATTTCAAAGTGAATTACTCTTGGCACTCTTTCACCTCCCAAAGGACCGAAGACAAATAATAGTCAAAATCTGAGAAACTTTTGCTCCCAACCAAGATTCTGGGAGCAATAGCAAAAGCCTCTGAACAAAAAATCCAGTGTGCAACGGGTTTAGTCTTTTCCTTCTTTGCCCTTGAATTTTTCCTCTATGAGCGCTATGAGTTCTTCGGGTCTGACAGGCTTCACGAGATACGCATCTGCCCCTTCATCCAAAGCCTTAACGCCTGTTTCAAGCGAGGGGAAGCCCGTGATCATGATTTTTATGGCATCCTTCATGCTTGGCTTCATCTTGACGAGCAAGTCGGTTCCATCCATGTCTGGCAGGCGAATGTCGATAAGTGCCAAGTCGTAGCATTTCTTCTTTGATTTTTCCAAGGCTTCTTTGCCTGTTTCCGCGACGTCGATTTCGTAGCCGCTTTTCTTTAGAATCCTTGTGAAGGTTCGAAGAATGGATTTGTCGTCATCTATAACAAGTATGTTTTTTTTGGAGTTGTCCAAATCTGTACTTCCTTCTTGTCGGTTGAATTAAGCCCGCGATACCGCAAATAGGCTCTGCTTAATTAATCGTGGGTATCAAAGAGGTAAGCTTCTCTGCTTACGGGAATTCTGTTTAATCATCTGTTTTTCAGACTTATAAGGTTTGTACTTGCCTGCAAAATCATGAGTAAAGAACATGTTAAAACTGGCGTCTACACATGTGTGTCGCGTTCATTGGACGAAGACGCGACAAAGCAATTTTCTTGCGTTAAGTAAATTTAAATACTTAGACGAAGTGTTACATATTGTAGCACTCAAGTTGTAACAGTTCAGTTGTGACAACAGTGTTCAGGTTGTTGGTTAAAGTTGAGCGAGAAAGACATTCTAAAATTTCTGCAGAACTTGGGCTTCTCAAAACGCGAAGTCCAGGTCTATATGTTTCTGGCGAAAAGTGGCGCGCAGTCAACTAGCTTCGTAGCCAAACGACTAAAGATGGAGCGCGTGCAGGCTTATCGCACGTTTAAGAAATTGCAGGAGAAGGGCTTCATAGAGGCAACCTTGGAAAGACCCACTCGATTCACTGTTGTTCCCTTTGCAAATCTGCTTGAATCTTTCATTGACACGAAGAAAAGTGAATTGGAAAACCTCAGCATCCAGAAAGAGAACCTTCTGGTTTCGTGGCGGACGGTAAGCGCGCCAGAATCTGACTTCACGGTGGCTAAGTTCAGCATAATCAGCGGCAAGAAGAAAATCCACATGAAAATGCTGAACATGATTGAAGAAGCCCAAAAAAGCGTCTATATCTTAACCACTGGCTTAGGTGTTATTCAGGAAGACATCGGCGGAATTTTCGATGCAGTCGTCGACATAGCGAAGAAACGGGATATCCAATTTAAGATCATCGCCGACATAGCTAAAGAAAACTACAAAATCATAGAGCATTTCGACAAACGCGTCGACGCGGAAAAGGAAAGAGTGGAAACCCGCCACTTGAACCTAAACACTCGATACTTCCCTCGGTTCCTAATAAAAGACGATGAAGAAGCCATACTCTATGCCTCCAGCGGAGACGAAACATCCGTCCTCAACATCGAAGACGAAGGTTTATGGATCAACGACAAGATGTTCATCTCCGTCTTGAAAGCCTTCTTCACGCAGATGTGGCAGATAGGCATCGAAGCGACCCGCCGCATAGACGAACTCAAAACAGGCATACCCGTCGGTGAAACCCTCGTGATAAAAGATCCCAGCGACGCTTGGCAGCGAGTTGCGCAAATGCTTGACAACGCCAAAGACGACGTCGTGCTCATCACCTCATCTCAGAGCCTAATCAACCTCACCGAAAATGACCCCTTCGCCAAGCACCACAAGCCGGGCGTAAAATTCAGGCTCATGGCGCCCCTGGACTTAGACAACCTTGATGCAGCCAAGAAACTGTCAGCAACATACGATGTGAAGCACGTCCCAATTAACTATATGACGATGATGCTCATTGACGACAGTAACCTGTTCATGTTTAAGTCTGCCCCTCTAAGTGACCTGTCTGACGACTCTGTCATTTACCTAAACGACGCGTTCTTCACGAACGACCGAAAATCCATTGAACGCGTCAGTGAAATGCTTAATGACACGTGGAAACGCGGTATGGACATCTCCGAAATTACTTCGCAAGCTGCAGGCATGAAACTCCCGTCCTTCACGTTGCCGGCGACTGAAACCGCGGCTAAACTTGTCAGCGTGGTGCTGGGCAACAACATAAACTCCGTCCTCATAACCGAAGACGACCGACCTGTCGGTATAATTAACGATCGAGACCTGCTCAAGGAAGTCGTGGAAGCCAAGAAAAACCCCGAGACTACCCTAATCAAGGATCTGGACTACACGCCCCTGCTCACGCTTGAGAGCGGTCAGACCATGACAGACGCGCTCAAGATTATACGGGAAAAAGGAACCAAACGCGTTGTCGTAGTCAAAGATGGGCAATTGATGGGTATGCTTACCCAGAATCTCTCAGCCAGAATGGGCGGACTCTCAAAGACACGCACTGCGAAATAGCACTTTTTTTCAGCAAATCTTTTCTTCAAGGAAACTTGCTTTTTGTAGCTGAAGCTCGGAACCAGTTTTTCTATTACTGTGCGGTTTACGAGCCGAGTTTCCGGTGGAGGAAAACTGTTATTAGTCTTTGTCTCTCAACGTAAGGCGGTGAAATCATCTGTGAAGGCTTTGCTTCAACCGCCACTAATAATTGTCAACTTCAAAACTTATCTCGAAGCTACAGGTAAAAAAGCCATTGAACTCGCCAAGCAAGCCGAGAAGGCAAGCAGGGAAACGGGCGTCTACATTGCAGTGGCTCCTCAGTTCACTGACATTCAAGCTGTCGCCCAAGCTGTGGAGATCCCCGTTTATGCCCAGCACATTGACCCGATAAAACCCGGAAGCAGCACGGGCCACGTTCTCGCAGAAGCTGTGAAAGAAGCAGGGGCTGTCGGTACCCTCATTAACCACGCTGAACGGCAAATCAAACTTGCCGACATTGACTCTGTCATTTGTCTGGCATGTGAACATGACCTTATTTCCTGTTTGTGCACGAATAACCCGACGACAAGCGCTTCGGCGGCTTACCTGTGCCCTGACATTATTAGCATCGAGCCGCCTGAACTCATTGGTACCGGCGTTGCGGTCAGCAAAGCCCAGCCTGACGCCGTGACAAATACCATCAAGAAGGTCCGCAAGGTTAACGACGAAGTAGTTATTTTGTGCGGAGCTGGGATAAGCCACGGCGAAGACGTTGCCGTCGCCCTGAAATTGGGAACGCACGGAGTGCTGGTTGCAAGTGCCATAGTGAAGGCGAAAAATCCATATACGATGTTGCGTGAGTTTGCCGACTCAGCATTGTTGTGAGTAGAACTGCATGAAAGTCGAAGCCGAATGCGCTAGCTGTTTGCTCGCCCGGGGTTGCGCCGAAACTTACATGGCAACCACCAACCCTGCCCTCCGCTTCAGATGTATGTCTGAGTTGGTGAAACTAGTTAATCGTGAATTCCGACCTACAGCTAACGCGGCTGAATTGGGAACCAAACGAGACAAGATAATCCGAGAGCTCACGGGTAACCGTGACCCTTACTTGCGGACGAAGAAGCAGAGCAACGAGAAAGCCAAACAGCTTTTGCCGTTTGCGCAGCGTTTTGTTGACCAAGGGTATAACCAGCAGGACCGCTTCAAAAAGGCATGCCTCTGCGCCATTGTCGGCAACATCATGGAATTCGATATTCCAGGCCACAACTTCACGCTCAAGGACCTGCGCAAAACCATTACAGACGCCGCCAAAGACCTTGCAATAGACGACGTTGACAAGGTTTACGCGCTCGCGCAGAAGACCGATAAAGTTCTGTACCTGGCGGACAACGCAGGCGAAATCGTCTTCGACACAATACTCGTCGAGCAACTCAAGAACATGGGTCTACACGTGATTTACGTAGTGAAGTCTGCGCCCGTCATAAACGACGCCACCATGGAAGACGTCGCTTTCAGTGGCATGGATAAACTCGCCGACGAAGTCCTAACCACAGGCGCAGACGCCGTTGGTTTACAGCTAAAGCTAATCAGCCCCGAATTCCGCAAGGTCTACGATAACGCAAAGCTTGTTTTCGCCAAAGGCATGGGTTACGCCGAAACCCTCACCGAGTACGTGTTGGTCAAGCCGCATTTCCTGATGTTTCGAACCAAATGCACTCCCGTGGCAAACTATTTCTGTGTCCCAAGACACAAGAACATTGCCAAGTTGATGCCTTAAGAATGAACCTGCCCACGCTGAGGCTGACCAAACAAGACCTCGCACGTTTTGACGAAGCCATCCAAAAAGAATGGCTCATTACCAACGGCCTAGGAGGCTACGCATCAGGTACAGCCTTGGGCGTGAACACACGAAAATACCACGGCTTGCTCGTGGCAGCACTGCATCCGCCTGGCGACCGCACCGTCTGCCTCGCTAAACTTGACGAGGAAATTAGTGCGGGCAGCGAAGTTTTTAGGCTTGGCGCTGCCGAATTCAGAGACGTTTTTTACCCTGACGGCTTTTCCTTTCTGACTGAGTTTTCTGTTTCCCCCTTCCCAAGGTATGTCTATAGCGCAGGCAATGTCGAAGTTTTAAAAACCGTTTTCTTGCCATACGGGAAAAATGCGTCGGTCATAGTCTACCACGTCCAAAACAAGAACCGCTTCGATATCAACATCAAAGTGGTTCCGCTAGTGACCTGCAGGCACTTTCATCTAGTCGTTAGCAGGCAAAGCTTTCAACCTCAGATTGACCAAAAACTTAATGACGCTCGCGAAGTACAAATGGGCTTTGACGCCCCTAAAGCCTCCATAGTCCTCAGAGCCACCACAGGCGAATTTCACGCCAACCCTAACTGGATGGACAAAATTTTTTATCGAGGAGAAGCCGCACGTGGCGAAAGCAGTTTGGACGACTGTTACCAGCCAGGTTACTTCGAAATCCCAGTTTACGCCGACAGTGCATCCGAGTATGCCATACTCGCGGCGGCAGCAACGAACAGCCAACAATGCGCCGAAATCCTCTCGGAGACAGGGTCATGGACGGCAGACGCCCTTCGCCTTTACGGCAAGGAACAGCAACGTCAAGCCGCCTTGCTGGATGAATTCTATAACTCACATTCCGCTGTTCCTACGAGCGACTGGCTAAGCTGGATTTTCTTGGCAGCGGACAGCTTCATCGTGAAGGGATTCAGCGACCTCACAAGCGTCATCGCGGGCTACCCTTGGTTTGAAGCTTGGGGCAGAGACACCTTCGTTTCATTGCCTGGGCTCCTGTTGCTCACGGGGCGTTTTGCGGAAGCGCGGAAAGTGCTCTTGGGATTCAACAAGTTCTGCACACTAGGGCTCATCCCCAACTTCCTAAGCGACTTGTCCCTAGTGCCATCGTGCAATACGGTGGACGCGACCATGTGGTACGTTAACGCTGTCCTACAGTACCTCAAGTACACAGGCGACTTTGACTTCGTGCGGACTCAACTGTGGCAAAGCCTCAAAGAAATCTTTGAAAACCACTTAGTGGGAACATCTTTTGGCATACGCGTCGACGAAGACGGATTGCTCGCCCACGGTCCGCGGTTGACGTGGATGGATGCCGAAGTCGATGGTAAAGCGGTCACTCCACGGGTGGGAAAAGCCGTGGAAATCCAAGCCCTTTGGTACAATGCGCTGCGGACGGCGCAACTGCTGGCAAACACGTTTGAGGAGAAGAAACTTGCTGAATCCTACGCTCTGATAGCAGACAAAGCGAAAGTAAGCTTTGTCAAGAAGTTCTGGAACAAAGAAAAAAACTGCCTTTTCGACGTCCTGGGCACCTCAGGACCCGACGCGTCCGTGCGTCCTAACCAGGTCATAGCTGTCTGCTTGGACTTCACTATGCTGGAGAGCCGCAGGAACCAGCAAATCATCGACTTGGCGATGAGCGAATTCTTGACGCCATGCGGCTTGCGAACGCTTGACCGCAACGATCCAAAGTACAGAGGCATTTGCGACGGCGACAGGTGGACAAGGGACCAGGCTTACCACAACGGCACCGTTTGGCCTTGGCTGCTGGGGCCCTTCACAACGGCGTATCTGAAAACCAAAGGCTATAATGGCCAGAACTGCGAGTACGCGCTGAAGAAATTCATAGAACCCCTCTTCATCGGTCAAATCACAAATGCGGGATTGGGAAGTATCAGCGAAATCTTCGACGGCGACCCGCCGCATGCGCCCCGAGGCTGTATCTCTCAAGCCTGGAGCGTTGCCGAACCTTTACGGGCTTATGTCGAAGATGTCTTGCAGGTGAGGCCACGGTTTGAACGGCAAGTTCTGTCTGTTCAGGTTTGAATGGCTTTTTTGAGTTCCTGCGCTGCGGTTTCAGGCGTGACCGTATTTATGTACATGCCTGTGCTTTTCTCAAAGCCTGCCCAAGTGGCAAGGTGTGGGTAAACCTCGAGGTGCCAATGGTAATATTCTTGCGTGTCGTTGTTTATGGATAGATGTGTACCGAAGTTATAGGGCGGGTCGTTCACCAGCACTTTCAACGCTTTTAAAGTCGTCTGTAGCGTCTGGGCGAGAGTTTCCGTCTCATCCTGGTTAAGGTCAAGGATGTTTATGGCGTGGCGTTTTGGGACAATCCAAAACTCCATGGGATGTATGCTGGCGTAGGGCGCAAAAACCTCAAAATGGCTGTTTTCCAAAACGTGCCTTTCAGTCTGCCTCTCTTGCTTTGCGAGGTCGCAAAAGATGCATGTTCCATGCTGATCAAGGTACGTTTTGCCGGCAGCCATCTCATCTTTTGGAATTGTAGGAACGAATGGGGTGGCGATTATTTGGCTGTGTGGATGCGAAAGTGAAGCGCCAGCTTCTAGGCCTTGGTTGCGGAATATCTGTACGTATTGGACGTAGGGTTTGGTGGAGATTTCGCTTAGGCGGTCTTTGTATGCGTTTACGACGTTGACAAGTTGGGGCAACGGTGTGTCTGATGGGTGGTCGCTGTGGTAGGGGGTTTCGATGAGGACTTCATGGTGTCCGATAGCGCAGCCGAAGCTGCCGCTTTGCATAATGCTTTTGGCGTCTGATGGGGTTTTGGGAGGCGCGAATGCTGGGAACATGTTGGGTACGGTTCGGATGAGCCAGTTTTTGTAACGGAAGTCGCCTTCTTCCTTGTCCTTTCTTATTCCATGCTCTGCTGGCAGGTAGACCAGCACAGCGGGAGGCGTAATATGCTCATTTCCGGGGCAGAGGGGGCAATCGGCGGTTTTGGCTTGCTCGGTTTTTGGTTTGACGAAGTCGTTTGGCCTTCGGCCGCGTTCCGTAGCGATAACTACCCATCGGTTTAGCAGGTAGTCTTTTCTGAGTTCGTTGTAGGGCATGTGGTGAAGCTCCGTTTACGGTAAGAGGCAGGCTACGTTATAGGATTTCCGCACAGTAGGATTCTAACGAATGAAATCTTGCTTGTCTTTGAACCGTTGCCTGTACGCTTCGTAATCGGGCAGCATCCGACGGTATTCTTGAGCCATAAGAGGCGACGAAAACATAAAGTCTGCAGATGTTCGGTTGCAGGCGACGGGGATGTTCCAAACGGCGGCAACTCTGAGTAGCGCTTTTATGTCTGGGTCATGCGGAAGGGGTTCCAGCGGATCCCAGAAGAAGATCAAGAAGTCTATGCAGCCTTCCGCAATGCGGGAGCCGATCTGTTGATCGCCGCCGAGTGGTCCGCTTTCGAAAACGGTGATTTGGCAACCCAGCTCTTTCTCCAAGACCTTCCCTGTCGTGCCTGTTGCGAAGAGCTCATGTCTGAGAAGAGTTTGCTTATTGAATTTGACCCAGTCGAGAAGGTCAGCTTTCTTGTTATCGTGAGCTATTAGAGCGATTTTTTTCCTTTCGCCTATTAGGGCGTTTGCTTTTGCCATGAGTCTGCCTCGGTATGCTTTTGGAGAAGCTGGCTATATTGATTTCCGACGTAAACATCATAGATTTTCATGCTGTTCAAATGAGAATAAGTGTTATATCAAACTATTCGGCAGTAGTCTGCGGGGAGCATGTGCACTTGAAACCACTGAAAAGCTTAGCCATGGGCTTTCTCGCTATGACGGCGGCTATTTCCCTTTACAGCATCATCACGCTCATCTGTAGCGGAGACGTTTGGCTTGGCTTGTTGTACCTGATGATTCTGATGCCTCCCCTTTCCTTCGGTGTTTACCAGTGGCGCAGCCAAAAAACCCATGCCTTAAAGCTAAGTCTGTCAGAAAAAACTAGTAACATCTTGTTTGCTTTGCAAGGCGCTGCTTTAGCGTGTTGGGCGTATGATTTAGCCACAACGTTCTACGCCATAAACGTCGCCCGCGTCGCCACGGAAATTAATCCGCTTGGCTGGCCTCTTGGTGCATTAGGAGCACTCTCGTACTACGCACCAACAGTCATTCTAACGTATGTTCTTCTATTCAGGCTAAGAGCAAAAATATCTCTCTACGCTGCCGTTCCCATAACAGCAGTCGCGCTCCTCATGAGCTGCATGAACCTCAACGCAGGTGTAGGCAACTTTACTTTCTTCGTCTGGACTGCTTCCCTTTCCACCCCGACGCGCTATTACTTGACGGCTTTTATAACAACGGTGGACTTGGCGTTTGTCGCAATTTTTGCGTCGGCTTCAAGAAAACGAATGCTCGAAACGCGGAAACCGACAATGATAAATAATGTCTGATCGAGGCACTGGCAAGGCTTATTTGTAGGAGCACCAACGTTCAAGGCATGATTCTGCCTAGAAATTTCTACGAAAGGGAACCGTTAGCGGTGGCGAAGGCGCTTCTGGGCAAGGTCGTCGTCCACGAAACATCCGAAGGCACGACGGCGGGTAGAATCGTCGAGACCGAAGCTTACATGGGCCCCGAAGACAAAGCCTCCCATGCCTACGGCGGACTGCGAACCTGCCGCACAGAACCCCAGTTTGGCGCGAAGGGGCACGCATACGTTTACCTCATCTATGGCATGTACTACTGCTTCAACGTTTCCGTCGGCGAAGTGCCTGGCAAGCCTGAAGCCGTCCTCATGCGAGCCCTCGAACCCGTCGAAGGCATGGGGCTCATGGTTAGGCGTCGGCCAGCGGCAAAAGGCAATGTGGTTAAGCTCGCGAATGGCCCCAGCAAACTGTGCATGGCGATGGATATCTCGAAGAAGCAGAACGGCGCCGACGTGTGCACCCCGCCATTTTACATCCGAGACGCTCAACCCGTCCCAGAAGAAGGCATCGATGCAGCGACCAGGATTGGTGTGGATTATGCCGACGAATGGAAACACAAGCCGTGGCGATTCTACAAAAGGAATTGTCCAAACGTCTCATTTAGAGTAAAATAGGAACATGAATTGCTTTTCAAAAAGGATGGATTGAGAAGAGATCTGCTACAGTTTCTTACTCAGGACGTAGGCGTCTTCGCCGTCGCTGTAGTACCCTGGAATCGTTCTCGTTATATCCAAGCCCAGTTTCTTATACAGGTTCACGCCTGCCTGGTTCGTAACTCTCACTTCCAAGTAAATTTGCTTCGCCTTGTAGCTGGCCATGCCCTCCATAGCCGCATTCATCAACGCTGAAGCGATGCCCTTGCGCCTTACTTGCGGCATAACCGCGAGCGAGACTACATGTCCCTTTCGTATTAACCCGCCCAAGCCAAAGTTGCTCAAGCCGACTTCTATGCGGCACATGATGTATCCGACGACTTTGTGGTCCTGCTCCGCCACGACGAAGGTGTCGGGGAACCGCTGGTGCAAGTCTATGAAGAACATGTCTGTGTAGTTCTCGGGGAGGCAGACGCGGTTAATTTGCATGACGTCCTGTAAGTCGTCGGACTCGAACTTTCTTAGCTTGAAGGTTTGTTGCATTCTCGTTCCTTCGTTTACCAGTTTTCCAGACGGCACTTAAAGTTTACGTTTTCTCCCCACCAGAAAACTCTAATGAAGATTCCTCAGCGGTTGCTTTCACTTCGGGCAGGGTGAAGTTGCCTTGTGGAATCGTCCATACTCGCGCTGCTTTGCCTGTGACATTAAATGCTTCGTTGAGGGCGTCGTTGACCGCCCTGGCTGTTTTAAGTTTAAAGATGCTGGTGGCGTAGTAGTCTGGTAGCGTCGAAACAAGAATGATCTGGTGGTTCTGAAGAGCCTTGAGTAAGAAGTACGCTTTGTGTCCGCCCAGGACGAAATTGCGTTTTATCTCTTTTTCAACCGTTTTCAAGTCGGGAAACCGAACCATCCAGTCATAGAAAACTTGGTTTCCGTGTCCCTCGGGGCATTCGGCTATAAGAATTATGACTCCGCCGCGTTTTGCAACCTCCAACGCTGCGTCAACCGCTTTGTATGCTTGATACAGGTTGATGTCCGCGGGGGCTCCTCCACAGCTGACAACGACGATTTCTGCTCTGCGCTCAACCGTTACACGGAACATCTCGTCAACTAGTTTGACGCCTTCGATGAACGCTGGCTCCAATTCGCCCGCAAACCCTCCAACCACTTGGCACTTGCTGTTGGTGACGACGTTGACTATGAAGTCAACTTTTGCTAGTTTTGCCGCTTCTGTCATGTCCTCGTGTACGGGGTTGCCTTCTAAGACGCCCGTTCGGGCGTTGGCGTTGAGCATCAGGGCGTGGTTGAACTTTATAGTTTCTTCGCCTGCAACCGCGGGCAAAACGCTCTTGCGTCCGCCGCCATACCCGGCGTAGTAGTGGAAGCCAATGTCGCCTAACAGGACGCGTACATCCGCTTCGACGAAGATACGGTTCAAGAAAACCTTGTTGCCATGCTTTGTCGTGCCCACCGGCACAAGGTCGTGGGCTTTGCAGTCGTGGCTAACCGCTTTGAGACGTTTTGCAGCTTCCTCGCCTAGGAGCATGGGGACTTCTTCAGGTTTAACTGGGCGATGGGTTCCGCTGCCAAAAATCACCGTGACATTTTCGTCTTTTACGCCCGCCAAGTTAAGCTCGGCGAGGACTGGTATTAGCATGATGTCGCTGGGTGCCCTTCGCGTGTGGTCGTCGATGACGATGACGACTTTGCTTTCGGGTAAGGCGATTTCGCTTAGGCGTCTCGTTCCCTTGGGAATAGGGTCTTTGAGGGCGCGTTCAACCTCAGCCTTGGCGTCGGCGCAGGCAGGGCGCTCTTTGGGCTCGATTGAGCCTATGAGGTTTCGGGCTGGAACTCTAACGCAAACGTCGGTTTTTCCATAGGGCAGCCAAACATCAACCATGAATGCATCACACGCATGTATTGTGAAAAGACACGTTGTAGGCAGCTTTTAAGCCTTATCAAAAACAAACAGCAAATCCCAAACGACCTGCCCATCAGACGCCACTGCGATCAAGACAGACTATCTGACAAGCATATTTGGGCATCTGTAGACCCGGAGCTACCTCCCGAGAGAAAGAGAACAACCCATGTCACAGCAACTTCTTTAAAACCGTAGCAACAATAATACTATTCAGAGAGTACAATAATGACAGCAGCCAAAGTTCCTGAAAAGAACAGCGTCATATTTGCGTGGCTTAACAATTACGCGGGAGTACTTCTGAAGACACCAACCAAAACCCTTCTTATCGACCCTGTCGATGTGAAAGCTAAGAATTACCCTAATGTCGACGCCGTACTTATAACTCATGAACATTACGATCACCTCGACCAACGTCTTGTCGCGGAAATCCAGAAATCAACTGGTTGCGCAGTCATTGCAGACGCTACCTCTGCCAAAAAACTAAAATTGCTCATCCCGGCAGAAAAACTCGTAGAAACCCACGCCGGCGACCAAACCAGTGTAGGCAACGTCAAGATAAGAACCCAAAAATGCAAACACCCAGCCGAAACACCCGTCACATTCATAATAGCCAGCGAAGACGGCGTGAAAATCTGGCACACCGCCGACAGCCAACCCTTCCCCGAAATGGCAACTATTGCTCAGAAGGAGAAGGTGGACGTAGTCTTCTGTACTGTCGGTATCGCTCCTGGAACGTCTCCTGAATCGGGCAGCGAAATCGCCTGGCTCACCAAACCTAAAGTTGCTATACCCTACCACACGAATTCAGTGGACAGCCAGAAAAAGTTCGCGGAGATAATTCGAAAAGAGCAGCCCAAGACTTCAGCCGTTATCCCTGAAGTCGGCAAGGCTTACCAAATTTCAATAGGAGAAAGGAAAAATGAGTGAAGAAACAAAAAAAGCTGAAATGGCCAAGATATTAAGCAACATCGACGCGGTCGAGTTTGGATTGTTCAAGCTGTCAAGCGGGAAAGTCACGCCCTACTACGTTGACCTGAGAATAGTGCCAAGCTTCCCAGACGCGTACAAAGACATCTGTGAATTCTACGTTCAAACTATAACCAAGCAAATCGGAACCAAGAGTTTTGACCGCATAACCGGTATCCCCATTGCAGGCATTCCTTTTGCTTCGCTGGTCGCGTATTTGTTTAAGAAGCCATTTTTATACGTTCGCAAGGGCGCCAAGCTTCACGGCAGAGAAAGACGCGTAGAAGGCATACTGGTCAGCGGTGATCGTGTCCTGCTCGTAGATGACCTAGTGACCACGGGTTTGACGCTCAAAGAAGCAGCTGATGCGGTGCGTGCAGAGGGCGGCGTCGTTTCGGATGCGATTGCGTTCTTGGACCGCGAAGAAGGCGGCAAGGAATTGCTGGAGAAGAGCGGTGTTAAACTTCATGCGCTCCTGAAGATGAGCGAGATGGCCAAAATCCTCTACGATATGGGTACGATTGATGAGGAAAGCCTCAAAACAATCATGAAGCAAATCAAGAAAAAATAACAACCGGGCACTTAATTATTCGTAGAAGATGAGGACTTTTTCTTCCAAGATAACATGCAACTTGTCTACGGCAACGTAGACGTCTTCTTCTTTTTTCGCCCCTGTGCACACGAGTTTGCCGCTAGCAAACAGCAGAATCACCACTTTTGGCTCTTCCATACGGTAAATCAAGCCGGGAAACTGCTCTGGTTCGTACATGGCTCTCCCAAGCGAGTATGCTGCTTTTTCAAGGTCTATCATGCCGCCCAGACTTGCCGAAGCCACGATGTTTTGGATTTTCATCTCGGGTTTGCCTACGATGATGATGCCGCCTTTCTTGAGTTCCTTAATCACCTTCAAGACGGCTCTCCGGGCCTCTTTCGCGCTCTTGGCGCCCGTACAGACCATTTTGCCGGAACTGAAAATTAAGGTTGCAGTTTTGGGTCTTTTGAGCCTGAAAACTAAGCCTGGAAACTGTTCAGGTCGATATTCTACTCCTGGGTAGCCTTTGACGACGGCGTTTAGGTCAACTTTCTGGTTTAACGTGGCGCTTGCGACAACATTTTCGATGCTTAACTCTGCTTTGACCTTCGGCACAGCCCGCACTCCTCACTAAGTACCTGTATAAAATAAGCTGAGTTTATAAACACATCTACATTTGTGTTTTGCGCTTTTTCTGTTCAACAAGTTGCACGTGTGCGTGTGTTTGGGTCAGAAGAGGAGAGATGGCAAGAGGCAAATCCGTTGCGGTGATTCTGCTGTTTCTGGCTGAATTGGTTGGGGCTCTTCTTTCTCGGGTTCAGGGGCTTTCTTTTTGTGAAAAGACCCCAGTACTTCAACTACTATAAGCAGCGCGATTATTACAACGATTATCGGGATGACTATTTTGCCGCTGTTTCCGGCCGTAATGCTCTGCAGGAAAAGGGTAATGTGTCCAATCCAAGGTATACGGAGTACGACTTTGCCGACGATTTGGTTTGCTAGAATTGGGCTCCAAGGGTCGTATTCTGATACGGAAGGCGTGGTTGGCCATTTGTCTTGTCCGTTTCCGTCGCCCTTCGTGTAGAAGGCTATTTGCCCGTTGACTGTGGTGGGCGCCACGATTCTGTGGACGATGCGTCCGAATTCGGCTGTGTTATACACTATTATGTCGCTGTTTGGGTAGTTTGTGTTAAGGTCTTTGGGGTTAACTGGTAAAATAATTAGTATGTCTCCTTCCATTAAGGTTCGGGCGAATGGGTGTATCCAACCGTTTTTGTCGTCGGGTATGCACATGCTGCCGCTGGGAACCACGGCGACGTAGCCCGCGCTTTCAGCGATGTAGACTCCGATGAGAAGGGCAACGATTACTGCGACAGCGACTATGACTTGAAGGTTTTCGTTTTTCGACATTCTTTTTGTTTGCCTTCTGTCGGGACAAGTTAGTAAGGGTACATGTGTTTCGGGTTTTAATACTTGCTGTTCATCTTTCTGACAGAGAAAAAATGCTTTTAGGATGAGTGCTTTTCGAATCGCCGATTACTTGGCTTTGCCTTGAAGAATAACATTTGTTGTTGAAGAATTGCTGTTGTTATGGTGTTGTACCGGTATTGTTTCAGCAGCTTTCTTCTTGCGTCTTATTAATGGCACGATGAATTCCACAATAACTAATAGTGCTATGAGGATTGCAATTATTGGCACTCCAACATTTAGGTCGTGTTTAGCTAGCCATCCTTGAAGTTGTTCAGTGTATATTGTGATCCATCCGAGCCACGGAATCCGCATGACGACTTTGCCCAAAACGTATTCTTGGGGAACTGAACCTCGGGGAATGTTTGGGTGGTCGTTGTAGTAGTTTGGGTTGTACCATCCTAAGTCAGGAGTGTATGTTTCAACCGTGTTTGGCCATGTCACAGGTGGGTTTCCGTCGCCTTTGGTGAAGAAGTAGAGGGTACCATTTTCCAAGATTTCGCTCGTGATTCTATGCACGATGGGAACCCCGGTGGGGTTGATAGGGTCTTGGAAAACAATTATATCGCTGTTGGGGTAATTGGCGTTTAGGGTTTTGGGATCGACGCCTTGAATCACAATGAGGTCACCTACATGGAGGGTTCGGGCGAAGGGGTGGGACCAGCCATCGCATACGCGGTCGTATGGAATGCACATACTGCCGCTTGAAACGATGAAGAATGGCGGGGTTTTTGTGTGCAGAATGGCTTGCGAGCCGTACCAGAAGCCGAAGACTGCCGCGACCACGAAGATGGCGACGAGAATTGTTTGGAAGTATTCATTTTTCCAGAGTTTCTTCGTGTTGGCAGTCAATTTTTGTCTTCCAAGCGACTTCAAATGTAGTGTTTCATGGATGCTGACGTTTTAATACTTAGTGCTGATGTAACGGCCATGTGTACCCTCCTTCTCTCAAACACGCATCGCTTACCAGCCGGTCTACTAGACTCTGCAAAAGAAGGTGACGTAGCAGTGGGTCACGGAGGTTTGACGCCTAGACTCCGTCTGTCACCTCCAGTCCTAGGCTCTTACCCGTGCCCCCTTGTGCGCTGAACGTCCAAACTTAGGTTGCTCTCTCCCGAGCCTAGCCGGGTTCGCCTGGTTAACCCCGAAGACGGTTGCCCTACGGAAACCGCTCAGAGACCGCCAGCCTCAAAGGACGGATAGTCACTGTTTCGGAAAGGAGGGTCCAAACGGCCTTTTGCGCCTCATCCTCCGCTGTTAGCCCGCCGTATAGAGGGTTTGCGGTGCAAGGGACCCCTACCCCCCCGCCTAAGACCCACTGCCAACATATCAGACCGAGGTTTGGTCTTTAAAAGTTTGCTTTTGCCTTGGTCGTTTTTAGTTTGTTCAGGGTTTTATGCGGCGATTTTGACGCCTGAGGCGTTTTAGCAAAGTTCAAATTTTCTGCTGTATTCGTGCACATTGTTGTCTCTGTCTCTCAATGCATACCTCCTCTCTTCTCTTTTGCATGTTTGCCCTGCCTACTTTCGGAATCAGTAGATGACAAAACATGTTTGTGGTGAGTGCTGATCGCGGGTTGGAAGTCTGTTTTGTTGTTTTTGTGCACATTGCTTTTATAAGCAAAAGTGGGAGTGTTCTCCGATTAAGTTGACAGTAGGGTACGTCTGCCAGAAATGCAGCAAGAATTTCTCGCAAAGCAACTTCGAGACTAGCAACTATTGCAGTGAATGCGGCGGGTTCCTGCTGAAAAAATACGTGGTCGCCGTTCCGCAAGGCGCTTTTGAAGCCGCCACCGTGGGACCTTCCAGGAAAAGCGGCGACCTAGCACGGGTTGCTGAGAACCTTCGGCGTCGAAGTGAAGAAGCCAAAGAGTATGAGATTCTCCCGGAGCCTGCTAAGCTTAATCGTACCCAAGGGATGGGTTCGGACGGCTGGATTTTGGGTTGCGAACTAGACGACGCGTTGAAGCTGAAGGCGGATTTGATGCTTAAGTTCGAAGGCAAATCCTTGGCAGAAGCAATTCATGGAGAAACCATCTCGAATGAACAAGGCGAATGCTATTGCATCCGCCAAAACCACCGCGTCCCATTCAAGAGGGCAACGGTGGAGGATTGCAGGCGGCGGATGCTATTGGACCTCAAGCTTCTGCCCGGGATAGGTCCGGCGTGGGAGCTAGCGCTTAAGCAGCAAGGCTACCGGACAATTGAGGATTTGACTGGGCATCTTAAATGGCGAAAACTTGCCGCGGAGTTTCTGCGATTGGTGGATTCTATGGATGTTGTGGCTTTGGAGGCGCGGCTTAGGCGGACGTTGCCCAAGTCTCATCCCCTGGCACATTATTTGGCTGGTTTCTGCCGTGACCGGGACCTTGCAATCATCGACATCGAAACTCTCGGTCTCTTCGGGAGACCCATAATCCTGGTTGGATTAGCCGAAGCTTCTAAGCGTGGAGTCTGCACCCGTCAGTTTCTGGCGCGTGATGTTTCCGAGGAGGCTGCTACAATCTGGGAGCTTGGGTCTCCCGAAGAGAC
>Ga0209777_10000830_pt1 | contig 47724 bp, 33 predicted proteins | sample FrelakmetHBP12HB_FD_187147 | JGI IMG/M metagenome (GOLD analysis project Ga0209777, IMG submission 187147) | Freshwater lake sediment microbial communities from the University of Notre Dame, USA, for methane emissions studies -HBP12 HB (SPAdes)... | ecosystem: Environmental > Aquatic >... | reverse complement strand
CGCAAAAACACACCTCACCTGTCTTGTCTGATTGGTCTTGCTCGGGGGTGGTCTACTTTTGGACCGCCACCAGCCGCCGCTCACGCGGCGGCTGGTGGTCTATTATTGCTCCGCCGTTTATAGGGCTGTTCGCCCTCGGGATCGCGCTTGACCTGATCCGCTAGACGAACTTCATATCCCCTTTTGCCGGGATATCTTCCTTTTCGAAGATCGTCACGTCCACCCTCCTGCCTCCCGATCCGGCCAGCCGTTCCGCCTGCCGCGCGAGGCACTCCTCGAAGATATTCCGGACCGTGCGGCCATTGCCGAAGCCCTTTTTCCCTGTGTCGAGCGACTCCATCAACCAGGACGCAGCCGTCATCGCGTCGACCGAAAACCTGATCCCGGCCTGCCCCGCCATGTGCGTGAGAATCTTAAACAGCTCCGCCGGACTGTAGTCCTGGAAATCGATAAAGGTCTTGAAGCGGGACTTGAGGCCGGGGTTAAGGTTAATCATGCGCTCCATTTCGTCCTTGTACCCGGCGACAATCACGACCAGCCGGTTGCGGTTGTCTTCCATCGACTTAATCAACGTCGCGATCACTTCCGTGCCGAAATCGTTGGGTATGTTGACCGGCGCCAGGCTGTAAGCTTCGTCGATGAACAGAACACCGTCCATCGCCCGGTCGATCACTTCCTTGGTCTTCGGGGCAGTCTGCCCGACATACTCCGCCACCAGATCAGCCCGCTCCGCCTCGACCAGGTGGCCCTTCTCCAGCAGGCCGATATCCTTATAAATCCGCCCGACGATCCGCGCGACGGTCGTCTTGCCCGTGCCCGGATTCCCGGTGAAGACCAGGTGATGCGTCAGGTCGAGATGGGGCAAGCCGGCCTTTTCCCGCGCCTTGCCGAGCGCTATGAGATTGACGGTCTTGCGCACCTGCGCCTTGACCTCGTCCAGCCCGATCAGCGCGTCCAGTTCCGCGAGCGTCTCGGCGATAGATTTTGTAACAACCGGAGCCGGAGGTGCCGACGGCCCTCCGTCTGGCGGCTTTACGGCCGGGCGCTCGGGCTGCGGCGGTTTCGGCGGCGCGGGCGGTTTCTCGGGGCGCGGCGGATTGACCACCAGCTTCTGTGGCAGAGGTTTTTCCGGCTCTTTAGCCGGTGGCACCGGTTTTTCAGGCGGAGTTGCCGGTGTAGGTTCGCTGCGCTTCAAGTCTCCGTAAGTCGGGGTGGGGTGTTTCTTGATAACCTCCTCCACCGTCAGCTCGGGCTGTTTTTCCGGTAGGCGCTCCTCTACCCGTTCGAGGAAGTTCTTGACCGCGTCGGCCCACGTCGCCTTTGTGCCCGGCACGTTATCTGTCGCCTCCACGGGCGCAGATGGTTCCTGCGGAAAATAGGAATCCAGCTTCAGCTCCGATTTCGGCGGACCGACCCGCACGGTTTCATCGACCGCCTTTGGCGCTTTCCGAGGCGGCTTCTTGGGCGGCTTCGGCGGCCCCTCATACGGCGGCTTTGGGGGCTTCCAATCAGGCCCGACATCCGCCGACCCTCGCCATATCCACCGATTAAACTTCTCGCGGAAACGCGGATCGCGCGAGTAATACCACCACGGCATGTACTCGAAATACGGGCAGATCTTCAGCAGCATCGGGCGTTTGCTGCCCCGCCAAACAATCTGGTTCTTGCCGTCCTTGGACAGCATGCGGGCTACCTGATCCGGCTCGCGCAACGCCCGCTCCGAACGATTTTCCCGGATCTCAGGCCCTACCTTCTGGTAGTCCACGATCACATGCTGCCCCAATCGCTCCGCCAGCCACGCGACCGTCGGGGGATGCGTGATGCCCATGAACTGCACGGCCTCGGCGTTGCCGATGAAGCCGCCCCATGATTCGGGGTAGACCTTTTCGAACTGCTCCAGGTCCTGCCCGATCACCCACAGCCGGACGCCCACGCTGCGCATGGTGGGCGCAACGGTCTCAATGCCGTCGAGTTTTCCGAGGCTCGGGAATTCATCGATGGCCAGCAGGAGGGGCGGATTCGGGGCTTTGCTAACCCGCGTCATCATGTCCACGGTGAGCAGCACGAACATGCGCAGCCACCGCCCCTCGATGCCGCTGACGGCGTTCAACGGAAGGCACAGATAGATCGAGATGGCGCGGTTCTTCAAATCTTCGAGCAGGAAGTCGGACGACATGCTGATGCGCCTGATTTCCGGCATGTCCAGGAACGACGTATGTTCCATCGTCATGGTCAGGACCGAGCCGCGCTGATTCGGCGACATCTTCGACAACGAATTTGCCGAGCCCACGATCACATGCCGGTACGGCCCTTCGGGGCATGACTTCATCATGACCAGCAGGGCGTCGAAGGCATCGCCGCGAGGGTCTCCTCCCGCTTTCGTCAGCGCCCCGTAAGCATCGACATCGCCTTCCATGATCAGCTCGCGCAGTCGCACCAAATTGCGCTGCTCCTTCGGCCCCTGGAAGATGTAGAGCAGCAGCCCCGAAATGAACGTCCGGGGCGCATCGTCCCAATACGGATCACGGCTTGTGCTGGGAACAAGAGCCTGGGCGACCTTGCGAGCGTAGCTCACCGGACGGTCAGCATCGTATTCGGCCACGCGTTCCATTTCGTCGAAGACGTTATAGGACGCGGTCGCAAATCCCGGCACGATATTGAACGGATCAAGAACAAAAATATCCTGTCCCATGCCCCGGACTCCGCCCCCGCCGTTGCCCCTTCTACGCGCTGTGATGGCTGCCAGTTCGCCCTTGGGATCGATGACGAGGGCACTTCCCCGGTGAATGCACAGGTTAGGAATAAGGGCGGCGGTGCTCTTTCCTGATCCGGTCCCGGCGATCGTGACCATGTGTTTTTCTGTCTGAATTCCGATGGGCCGCAGCATCCCGCCGATGACCAGCTTGGGGCGCCCGAGGAAGATATCGCCGTCTTTAAACTCGTTGGCAAGAACGCCCAATAGACTGGCAAAACCACCCGTCGCCTGCCGCCCGAATTTAGTCTCCCTCTCCCACCAGTCGCTGACATTGGCGTAGACCCGGAGGAACAGCGGGCGCATTCGATGGGTCTTCCACCCGAACGGATTCCACCGCCCCGTGAGCTTCCAGAATCGCGAGAAAAGGATGAGCCAGAAGAAGTAGGAAAAGACGAGGGCGAAGGACCACGCGAATACGGCGATGAGGATCGAGCCCCAGCCGGCACCATGGAAGAACTGCGCCCAGGTAAGGCTGAAAAATCCGGACCAGATATGGAGCAGCACCCACTTGCCCGGATACGGGAAGACGGTGAAATACAACCAGCCGATGAGGGCGTAGATCTGATCAGGAACGGCGCGGACGTAAGGCTCCAGAATCGCGGGAGGCCCGACGATGAGGAACCAGGCCCCGACGACAATGAGCACGACGATGGTCCAGCCGCGCATGGTTGATACTCAAATCTGCCACAATTTTCGGTTGTAAGGCTTCCTTAAGTTTTGCATGGTTGGATGCATTGCATTTGAGGCTAATTTTATCTATGATGCGATTACGTCAACTTCAGGTTGATAGAGCGTGGTTCACCCGCAGGGTGAAAAGCGAAGAATCAGGCATCGCTATACCGCTCGCAAGATGTGCGCGTGTTCCACGCGCTACCGCTCCCGTTGGTCGCTCATCTTGCAAAGGGGGCCACTTCGTCCCCCGTTTGATCCCCCAGACCAGGGCGTTCCGCCGCTGGACCCGACCAGACGCGCTTCGCCTTCTGGACTTCCGACCGGGAGGTGTTTCACCCTCCGGCCACCTGACCGCTGTTTCGACAGCGGCTTCGACCAGGAGAGCCTTCGTGCCCTCCATGGACCTCCAGACCGGGGAAGACTTCGCTCTCCCCCTGGACCCTCATCGACCAGGCGTATGCCGCCATGGACCTGCACGAGGGCTGTGCGCCGCTCGACCGCAGCGGGACCGTCGCGCCCCTGCCCCACGACCAACCGTTAGGCCGGTTGGATGCGCCCCTCCCCACGCGACCGTGTGGGGTTACTGCCTGCAGGTTTCTTGCGACCCTGCGCGCTCGGTCAATCTGAAAAGACACGCGGGAGCGAGGCAGCTATGAAACCCAAACCCGGAAGGAGCGGCAGCCAGAAGCGCAAGACCACGGCTCGGATCGCGGTCAACTGCACGCCCGCCCAGAAGGACGCGATTGTGGAGAAGGCCCTTGCCTTCGACCAGTCGCCCAGTGCTATTTGCCTCAACATGCTTTTGGATGCGCCCCTGCCCCGACGCCGTCGCCAGCCGACTGTCAATGACAACGCCCTGACTGCGTATCTGGGCGCCACCGCAAAGCTCAAGGATGTGCTGAAAGAGAGCCTTGCAGAGCTGGGAAAGTCAGGCTCGAACCTCAACCAGATCGCCTACATGCTCAACGCTAACACCGCCCCTCCCCGCATAATGAACATCATCGAAACCGCCGTTGAGGAACACCGCGTCCTTGAAGCAAGGCATGATGCGGCGTTCAAGGACCTGGACGAATTGCGCACGATGGCCATGGACGTCTGGGGCCTTGAGCACTAGACACGGATCGCCCGAATTGCCTGTGCCCCCACCTTCTCATTCCGCCCCCGAGGGCGGACGCCGGGGCGGGATGGTTCCCCCCACGGCTTGCAAGCGTCGCGGCCGGCAGCCATCGCCGTCGCGCCCCTTGGCATGCGCCTCCCCCCACAAGAGGGTTTTCAAAACGCGCCCCTGAAAACCCCCTTGTGCATCCCCCGGTAGATGCGAGCCGCGCCCCCGCATTGTCTACTTGTCTACTGTGCGACAACGCTCCAAGACACAAATTCCGGGCAGGCAAGCCCGGACCGTACCGCCCCGTGATTCCACCTGTGAAGTTTCGATCCCGAGACGATTTGCAGATTGCCCAGCTATCCCCTACTCTCGCCTGTCTCAACTTTCGGTGTGCCCATGAACGCGAGAAAAATATTCGCTTGCTTGTCAGTTCTCTTGGTTTCGGCCTGCTCAGCCGACCCCAACACCGGCATGAACGGGTTTCAAAAGGCAGGCTATATTCTCCAGTGCTCGGGAGGCGCAGGGTGCCCTCCGATGCCGCCGCCCGCCGGAGCTTCATATCAGGATCAAGCAGCCTACGACAAAAACATGGTTCTCTGGAATGCTGCCCGGCAGCAACGAACATCTGCGACCGGAGTTGTCAGCCAGGATGGTCAGGGACAGACGGTCTACAGCGCCGCGGAATGCACCGGCCCGGTCGTCATGGGTATCTGCCACGGCTCGATCATCAGCAATTCAGCCTATCATCCGGTTTGCCATGGTGAATGGCTGAACGGGCAATGCACCGGGCCCCTCTTCTGACCCAGGAATCGAAGAAGGTTCGCGGGGGAGTGCCTAGCCGAGCGGTGCCGCCAGCGCCCCTCACTGTCTACTTGTCTACTTTGCGGCAATCCTGCAATGCTCAAATGCTACGCCCTTAAAATCCCTTGCCCCGTTGACCAAGCGCCCCATTGGGGCTAATCTTCTCCTTGTAGACAACGAGCGAATCAGCCTTCCAGCCAATTCAGAAACGCTCGCTGTCGCACAGTCTCGAAGTCTCGAATCCCGCTTCTCTTCATCTCTCACTGTCTGGAATTCTCGGGCGCTCCAAAGCTCAACATAGGCAAGTAGACATGTATACAACTCTCGTTCACGCAAAATCTCCAATGCTCCAACCGGCCCTCTAGCCAAGTCTCAAAGTCTCAACCTCGCACAGGAGGAAATCAGCCATGTATACAGTTGCTCTCATCGCCCAGAAGGGCGGAACCGGCAAGACCACGCTCGCCGTGTCGCTCGCCGTTGCCGCCGGGCAGGTCGGGATGACCTCGATCATCATCGATCTTGATCCCCAGGGCACCGCCTGCAACTGGAAGGACCGCCGCAAATCCGATGGCCCAGTCGTTATCGACGCGCAGCCCGGACGGCTGGCTGCCGCCCTCGCAAAGGCTGAAGAGAACGGGGTGGACTTTGCCGTGATAGATACCCCCGCACGCAATGAGCAATCCGCCCTTGCCGCCGCGAAAGCCGCCGATCTCGTGTTGATCCCGTGCCGCCCGCAGGCTTACGATCTTGAGACCATCCCGAACACCAAGGAGATTCTCACCCTCGCCGGTAACAAGCCGGCGATTGTCATCCTCAACGCCGTTCCCCCCGTCGGCGATCGCCATGAACAGGCACGTGAACTTCTCGGCCGCCTGCAGATGCCGGTCTGCCCTTATACACTCGGGCACCGAGCCGTATTCGGCGATGCCGGGGCGGTTGGACAGGCCGCCCAGGAGTACGACCAGAAAGGGAAGGGGGCGGCGGAAATCCTACAAGTCTACAAATATACTTTGAGCACTCTCGTCCAACTGTCGAAAGACAAAACCAAGCAGGAGCACCATGAGCAACAAAGCAAACCTGACCAAGCTGTTGGCTGATACCGGCGGCAGCACGCGGCACAGAGAACCCATCCAGCAACCCGCGAAGCCCGCCAACACGACGGCTCCGGCGCAGCAGGGCAGGGCGGGCACGAGCCCCATCACCGTGCATTTTCCTAAACAGGTGAGGGACCAGCTCAAGATTCTCGCCGTGCAGAACAACAAGACGCTGCACAGCCTCGTCGCCGAAGGTTTCAACGATCTGTTTGCCAAGTACGGCAAGCCCGAAATCGCCCCGGCGGAGACGGCGACGACAGCGGAATGACCGGCTGAAATCCGTTGCCACATGGTCCTTGTGTCTCCTAAAGGGCGCATTCCGTCCTGAATGTGCCAGCCCGGCCTGCTTCCGATCCCGCGTAAAATGGATCGGAGCCCACCATGGCCGGCGAACCCGAGCAACACACGACGATCACCATTCCCGAGATCGCGGACAGGCTCGATGTGTGCGAGGAAACCGTTTACGACATGCTCAAACAGCACGAGATCCCGAACATCCGTCATGGCCGTCGTTTTATCGTTTCGCGGGCCGCATACGAAAAATGGGAAGCGACCATCGGTGAGAAGCTCCCCGACATCCACCGCAACCTCATGCCAGGCTGCCGCGAGATTGTGCGCAAGCGTTGGAGCCCGGAATATGAGGAGCAGCTCGCCGCGCGCGACGAGTTGCGAGAGCAATTATTAAATCTGAAAAAGGCGGAACCAAACTAACGGGTTTTGTGTGTACAATCGGGCATGGCCATCCGCAAGAGGAAGTGGAAGACCGCCCAAGGCGTACAGACAGCATGGTCGTACGTCTTCGACGCCCCCGGTTCCACCCGCAGCAACCGCAAGCAGATTTTTGAGAGCGGCTTTGCTTCCAAGAAGGAAGCGCAGGACGCCGAGACCGCCCGCCGCGTCAAGGCGCAGAAGGATTACGAGCTGCAGTCCGCCACGCCCGCGGCAATTCCCGGCACGCTCGCGGGGCTCCTGAAGGAGTTTTTTAGCGAGCACGGGGCGAAGGCGCTCGCGGCCAAGACGCTGCAGCGCTACCGCGAGATGGCCGACTATCTGGACGCGGACCTGCTCGCCATGCCGCTGCCCAAAATCAAGCCGATCCATCTGTCACGCGAATGGAATCGCTTGCTAACGAGTGGGGGGAGGGGGCGTAAAGCGGGCAAGCCCCTCAGCCGCAAAACCGTCCGCAATATCGCCGGTCTGGTGTCGAGCGCCTACACGCGCGGCATGCGGTGGGGCATCGCTGAATTGAACCCCGTGCAGGCGAGCGAGCCGCCGGTGCCGAAGAAAAAGGAAGGTATCGCCCTGTCGGTCGAGCAGCAGGAACAGCTGATCGCCGGTGCCACCGCGCCGTGGGGCATGGACGTTTTTCTCGAACTCGATGCCGCCACCGGGGCGCGTCGCGGCGAACTGCTGGGGCTGCAATGGCCGGACCTCCAGGGCAATCAGCTCATGATCGGCCACTCGCTGTCGCAGGTCGGGCAGGGCGTGTTCCTGAAAGAACCGAAGAACAAGAAATTCCGGACCATCACGATTCCGCCCTCAGCCCTGAAGAAGCTGCAGGCGCACCGGAAAAAGCAGCAGCCGTACCGCGAACATTTCGGAGACAGCTACCAGGGTGATTTCATATTCTGCAACCCGGACGGCTCGCCGCTGAAGCCGGATACCATCTCCGCGTCCGTCTCGCTGCTGTTCCGCAGCCAAAAACTGCCCAAGGGCGCCAGCCTTCACTCACTGCGCCATACCCACGGCTCTCACCTGCTGGCGGCCGGCGTGCCGCTGACTGATGTCAGCAAGCGGCTCGGTCATTCCAGTCCGCATGTCACAGCCACGATTTATGCTCACGCACTGGAAGGCAGGGACGATCTCGCCGCGAAGGCGTGGGAAAAGTTTCAGAGCGAGGGCAAACAGCCCGTTAAGGCCGCACGGGCGCGCAAGACAGCGTAGATTTACGGCAGCCTTGCTCTTTCAGTTAGGACCTCTAACATAGACGTGTTAACGGGAGGTGGCGGTGCTTGACTATGCCGAGATTGAAGACACCAAGCTAATTTGGCGGCTGAACAACGCGCTGTCGGCCAAGCTGAAAAAGGACTTGGTTCATTCCGAAACCAGAACCATCGGCTACCCGCAAGGAAGCTTTCCGGCCAAAGTTCGTTTCGGGTCGCCTAGCGGAAATGACGTTTTCTACTGGAGCAGCGGGTCATCCGACGATAAGACCGTCGCACATAATTTTTTTGGGCACGGTGCACCGGGAGCCAAAGTTCCGCTCTATATCGATGTCCAATTCAATCTTCCAGTGGTCAATTTCTCTCGGCAATCGGGAGGCGCGTTTCTCCGGCATCTTCCGACAAATTCAGTCATGCTAGCTCACCGGGGAATCGTCACGCTCGGCCATGGTCGCGTTGCGAAAGCAAAGCTCTTTGCGGAGATGGTTGCCACTCTTCGGGAGGCCGAGACAGCTCGCGGTTTAGCCGATTTCCTGCTCGTTGGAGAACTAGAATCCCCGACGCTGATTGATGACATCGACGCTTTCTCATCGGAACTCAGACGCGCAGTGAGGACTCTAAAAAGCCACAGCAAGGGTGCTCAAGAAGCCGCGCTAGGTAATCGCGCGAAACGACCGGCGAAGTTAGCTGCCAAGTTGCGTCAATACTTCGATGAGTTCAGCGGACAGAGACGCGCCGGAGGCGGGAGGAAATCTATCGCGGATTGCTACCACGGCAAAGTCGTTCGGGCGATCCGGGACGGGTTTGATGATTCTGCCGAGGCACTCAAGAGCGTGGCCATCGACCTTACTGTTCTGACGCCCCGGCGAGCCTTTCTTTTCGAGGTGAAGACTTCCGCCGACACCCAAAGCGTCTACACAGCGATCGGGCAACTGGCTGTTCATGCTACGTCTGTCGCCGACATTGCGGCCGACACTCCCCTCGTCAAGGTAATTGTCCTGCCAGAGTTGCCGCGTGAGGGATTGCGCAGGCTGATCCAGGATAAACTCGACATCCAACTGCTGACGTTCACGCGTTCAGCGCAAGGGAACATCGATATTGAGGGTCTGGAAAAACTCCAAATTGTGTGAGCAGGTGTGAGCAGAACCGCTCTAAGTTATTGATTCTTTGGTAGCGCTAACGGGAATCGAACCCGTATTTAAGCCTTGAGAGGGCTCCGTCCTAACCGTTAGACGATAGCGCCGATCGCCAACAGAATAACACAGATGCGCCTTCATCCTCTCGATGCTGATGCCGCGATGGCGAGCGTTGCACGCACCGCGTGCAACGGCCAAGCATCTCCAGAAAGTCAAAAAAAGAAACGCACGTGCGATTTGTTGCCGACGGTGGCGTGAGATACGATGTATCTCAGAGAGGTCGAATCATGGCGACGACGATGGTTCACGTTCGCGTGGATGAGAAGACGAAGCAACGGGCCGCGAAGACGCTGGCGGGGATGGGCATTTCCGTGTCCGACGCCGTGCGCATGCTTCTGGTCCGCGTGGCCGCGGAGAAGGCCCTTCCATTCGATGTGAAGGTCCCGAACGCGACGACCGTGAAGGCGATGCGCGCCGCCGACAAGGGCAAGGGGAAGCGTCTGAATTCCGCCGGCGCGATGTGAAACTCGCGCAGCAGCGCGGCAAGGGCATGGCGAAATTGCGCGAGGTGATCCTGCTGCTGATCGAAGGGAGTCCGTTGCCGGCACGATGCAAGGACCATCCGCTCGCGAGCGACTGGAAGCACTAGCGCGCCTTCGATTCCCGTTAGCGCTACCAACCCACTACGCGCTGGCTTCATTCCACGAGCGCCGATGCTGCGATCGCGTAGAGCGCGTTCCTCTCTTCGTCGGCTCCGCCTTCGGAGCGGTGGATGAGGAGGATTTCGAGCATGTCCCTCTTCGGGTCGATCCAGCCTTCCGTTCCGAAGGCGCCGCCGTGGCCGTAGGTCCCGACCGGCTGGTAGTTTGCGCTCCCGATGGGTTGCCGCACCACGGCCCAGGCGAGCCCATAGCCCATGCCAGGCCGGTGTCCCGCGGTCAACTCGCCGGTGTGCAGCGCCGTCATCAGTTCGACAGAAGCGCGCGAGAGCAGCCGCTTGCCGTTGTACGTTCCGCCATTCAGCATCGTCTGATAGAAGGCGGCCAGATCCGTCGCGGTCGAGTACAAACCGCACTCGGGGCAGGGGTACTTCGCTCCCTTGCGGTACGCGGCCGGGTCGCCCGCGAGCGCCTCGGCGCCCGCCCGCGTGAGCTTGCCGTCCCCAAGCCGGTACAGCATCGCGATACGGCCGATCTTGTCCCCGGCCGGAAAGAAAAACGAGTCTTTCATCCCGAGCGGCTGGAAGATACGGCGCTCCAGGAATTTCTCGTACGGTTCATCGGAGACCACCTCGATGATGCGGCCGAGGGTGGCGATGCCGGTATTGCTGTACATCCACCGGGTGCCCGGCTCGAATTCGAGCGGCTGCTGTGAATACAGCGTCACGGCCTTTTCGAGACTGAGCTCGAATGTGGACAGCAGATTGCTGTAGGCCTCGGGCGGGCCGCTGGCCATTCCGGAAGTGTGCGTCAGGAGGTCGCGGATGGTGATCGGCCGGGAAGGCCGCTTCAGCGTCCGTGCCTTAGTTCCGTCCTGGCTCTCGATCAGCCACTGGCCGCGGAACTCGGGCAGGTACTTCGCCACCGGGTCCGTCAACGCGAGCTTGCCTTCCTCGGCGAGCAGCATGACGCCGACGCCGGTCACGGGCTTCGTCATGGACATGATCTGGAAGATGGAGTCCGCGCGCATCGGCTTCTTCGCCTCGATGTCCTGCCATCCGACCGCGTCGAGTTCGGCAAGGGTGCCGTGCCGCGCGACGAGCGTGACGGCTCCCGAGATGGTTCCCTTCTCGACGAACGAGCGCATGCGTGCAGGGATTCTCGCCAGCCGCTCGGCATCCATTCCAGCCTTTTGGGGGTCGGGCGAAGCGGCGCCGACGAGTGCGGGCAAGACAAGGAGCAGCAGAGTAGTGCGGGTCATAAGCAGCTATGATACGCCGCACGGGCGACTGCGGGGCGGCACACTTCTGCGGCGACTGGGTCAGCGTTGATCGGTGACCGGGTCCGGACGCTCAGGGCAGTTCCATCCGCGCCCGCTTTGCCGCCCAACCGTCGCTGGTCCACCCGCGCGCCGCGAAGTCCAGGTGTATACTCTCTCTGAATTAGCCGGAAGTCGCCGACCGTCCTGGTGGGTATGGGGATCAATGATCGGGTCGCCATCGCCGTCGTGGGGCTTGCTCTCCTGAGCGGGCCAGCGCACGCAATCCAGCCTGAGCGCTGGATTCCGCTGCGCTGGCCGCACGCCGCGCCGTATTCGCCGGAAACGCTCGAGTTGCTGCGCGGCACGCCGATCAACTGCGTGCTGGTGAAATGGACGCAGGGCGCCACGGCGAGCGATGAGGCCCGGCGGAGCGTGCGCGCCTTCGCGGAACACGCTCGTTCACTTGGCGTAGACGTGCTGGGTGTAGTCACTGCCGAAGACCTCGCGCACGGCTGCACGGATCGGCGTGAGTCCGGCCTGGCCGGCGTTGTGCTTCAGGGCGCCTTCACGGATGCGCCGGCCGCTCTCGCCGAGTTTCGAAGATCGGCGCCGGCCGGGATGCCGGTCGTCTTCCTCTCTCCGGGATCTCCGCGGCCAGAGGGCATCGCCCTCTTCGGAAGCCTCGAGGGCGCGGAGGCAAGGGTCCGGACGACAGAGGGGGACGCTGCAGTCGCGACGCCGAGCAGCGAGCCATGGATCGACACGAACCTGTCGCTCGTGCGCTCGATGATCGCCGCGCGCGGCCGGCCCGTGTGGCTCGGATCCAGCTTGGAGAAGCCGCCCGCCGCCGATTGTTTCCGGACGATTGCGGACGTGGCTGCGGAAGGCGGTCGTTGGGTGATTTCTCCGGACGTCTCGTTCCTGGAGGAACTGCGGCGGCAGAAACCGGAGGCGGTGGCCGCGTGGCGGCGCATCTCTTCGTATCTCGAGTTCTTCGAGAAGCACTCAGAGTGGCGCGGCCTTTCGCCCGCCGGCGGGCTCGGCGTGATTCAGGATTCCGCGGTCAAGGATCCCGAGGTGTTCGGCGAAACGCTGAACCTGCTTATGCGCCGGCGTGTGCCCTATCGCATCATCCCGCGGCCCTCGCTGGGTACTGCGTCATTGGACGGCCTGACCGCCGTGCTCTCCACAGGGCTACCGGCACCGACCGATGCAGAACGGGCGCTGCTGGCGCAGTTCGTGGAGCGGGGCGGCCTGCTGGTCGCCGGCTCCAACTGGAGCAAGGTGAGGAACAGCGCCGGCGCGTACTCGATCGTTCCTTCCGGAAAAGGCCAGGCGGTGGTGTATCACGAGGAACTGCCGGATCCCGAGACCGTGGCAAGGGATATGCCCTCTTTATTCGGAAGGAATCGCCTGGCCGTGCGGATTTTCAACGGCCCGTCGGTGTTGTGTCCAGCGAGGATTTCCTCCGATGGGAGCCGGATGCTGGTGCAGTTGATTAACTACGCCTCGCTGCCAGCCGAGGACGTTACGGTGAGGGTTGCGGGCGCATGGCGGACGGCCCGAATCCTCAGCCCGGATGACGCTCCCGCCGATGCCGTTTTGGAGCAGACCGGCGAATCGGTCCAGACGCGGATTCGTAATTTCAAGATTTACGCTGCGCTGTTGTTTGAGAGATAGAAGTTTTCAGGAGGTTTTGTCATGCAGCATTGTCACAAGATGTCCCGCCGCGAGTGGCTCGCCGCTTCCGGCGCTTCTCTTGGCGTGCTGGGCGCCGGTATTCCCGCGAACGCCGCAGCGCCCGTTTCCCCGGTTTCGATCGCGAAGTGCGCCGGCTACGACCGCGACGTGACCGCGACGATGGCCGCGCAACTCGACCAGATCGGAGGCATCTCCAGCCTCGTTCGGGGGAAAACGGTCACCGTCAAGTTGAACCTCACCGGAGGCGGCCGGTTCCCCGGCTACTCGCCCGGCCAGACTCACTGGGTGCATCCGCAGGTTGTCGGCGCGTGCTGCCACCTGCTTGGTAAAGCCGGCGCGCGCAGGATCATCCTGGCCGAGGGCACCTACGAGTTCGAATCGATGGAGGACAAATTCCTCGATGGCGGCTGGGACGTGAAGGCGCTTCGCAACGCGGCGCCGCTCACGGAATTCGAGCAGACCGGAGTGCGCGGCTCCGGAAAGCGCTATTCGCGGATCAAGGTCCCCAAGCCCTACATCTATCCCGCGTTCGACGTGAACCACGTCTATGAGGACACGGACGTATTCGTCGTCATCTCCAAGATGAAGCAACACGAGGAGTGCGGCCTCACCCTCACCATCAAGAACATGTTCGGCGCCACGCCGGTGTCCATCTACGGGGACGACGCGGGTGTGGACGAGCCGAACGAGAAAGCCCGCGAATCGCGCGAGCTGATATGCCATTACGGGAAGCGCCAACCGTCGAAAAGCGCACCTGCCGAACTCGACCCGAAGTCGAACCGCTATGAGGGCTACCGTGTGCCGCGCATCTGCGTTGACACTGCAGCCGCGCGGCCGATCGACCTGGCGATCATCGAGGGCATCGAGACGTGCGTGGGCGGCGAGGGGCCGTGGGTGAAAGGCGCGAAGCACGCTCGCCCGGGGTTGATGATCGTGGGGCGGAACGCCGTATGTACGGATGCAGTCACCACTGCGGTTATGGGTTTCGACCCGCGCGCCAAAGGCGGCGAAGGGCCCTTCAATGTCACTTTCAAGAGCCACGTTGACCCCGGTGACACGAAGACGGCCGATAATCCCATGTTGCTTGCCGAAGCGGTGGGCCTGGGGAGCGCCGACCTGAAGAAGATCGAGGTGGCCGGTGTGCCGATCAAAGACGCGCGGTTCGACTTCGAGGCGTACCGGACGGGGCGCAACGGCTGAGCGAACGTGGGCGGCGCATGTGCTGCCGTGCGCCGCCCGATGGAGCACGTCTTAGAGCAGGCTGGTGGAGCGGATGGGAAACGAGCGTGTCGAGCGGTATCGGGTGGCGGTGGTGCAGGCTGCCTCCGTCGTATTTGACCGGGAGCGCAGTGTCAGAAAAGCGCAGTCGCTCGCGGCGGAAGCAGCCGCGAAGGGCGCGCGCCTCGTGGTGTTCCCCGAGGCTTTTCTTTCGGGCTATCCGCGCGGGCTCGATTTCGGCGCGCGGATCGGCTCGCGGTCGGACGAGGGCAGGGAAGACTTCCGGCGCTATTGGGAAAGCAGCGTGGATGTCCCCGGCCCGGTTGTGGACGAACTCAGCGGGACGGCGCGCGAGCACGGCATTCACCTCGTGATCGGTGTCGTCGAGCGGGAGGGCGGCACGCTCTATTGTTCGGTGCTGTTCTTCGGGCCGGACGGCCGCTTCCTGGGCAAGCATCGCAAGGTGATGCCGACCGCGTCGGAGCGCCTGGTGTGGGGTTTCGGCGATGGCTCCACCATGCCGGTGTTCGATACCGGGCTGGGCAAACTGGGCGCGGTGATCTGCTGGGAGAACTACCTGCCGCTGATGCGCGCAGCGATGTACGCCAAAGGCATCGAGATCTACTGCGCGCCCACCGCGGACGCGCGCGACACGTGGTTCGCATCGATGCGGCACATCGCGGTTGAAGGCCGGTGCTTCGTGCTCGCCGCGAACCAGTTCAACCGGAGACGCGATTTCCCGGCCGATTACCGCGCGCCGTACGGAGACGACGTTCCCGACACGGTTGTGACGCGCGGTGGAAGCTGCATCGTCGATCCGTTCGGCAGCTTTTTGGCCGGGCCGGACACGCAGGGCGAGACGATCCTGATAACGGAGATCGACCGGGCCCAGATCGTGCGCGGGAAGTTCGACCTGGACGTGGTGGGCCACTACGCGCGCCCGGACATCTTCCAGCTTCACGTGGACGAGCGGCTGAAACAGCCGGTGACGGTTCAGTCCGGTGAAGTGAGCGGCGACCCGGATGTGGAATCACCGGCGCCGGCCGCGGATATCGCTACTTGAGCACCAGTTTCCCGAACGCCGCCGGCTTGTGAAACGACTCCTGGTTCACCGGCCGCCACGCGAGGTACAGCGTCCGCTTCCCCTGACAGCGGTAGAAGTTGGCGCGGAACGCGCGTCCCGGCGCCGCGTTTGGGGGTCTCCAACACTCTCGGCGCCGGATTCCTCGAGAAAGTTTACGAGCGCGCTCTGCTCACAGAACTCGGCCTTCAAGGCATCCGGGCCACCGCCCAGGCTTCATTTGTAGCTGGGCAGATTGACCCCCGCGGTTCGCCCCGACATGTCTCTGGATATTGATACGACAGGCCAGGAGGCCCGTCCCACTACAGCGGAGGGGAAGGAACAGGGGAGGGAGTTGTTGCCTCACCTCCCACCCCGGCCGCGAAGCCGGGGTGGGAAGCAGGCTGGACGCGGGCCTATCAGTTCTTCACGGGTTCGAAGTATCCCTGCGCTAGCTCTGGCTTGGCCTCGAGGGCCTTGCTCCAGCAGGCGCGGGCGTCTTCTTCGTGCCCGAGCGATTTCATGACGTGCCCGAGATTGAGGAGAGCCTCGGCGAAATCCGGGTTCTCCGATAGCGCTTCGCGATACAGCCGGGCAGCTTCCTCGGCTTGCCCGGCCTTCTGTAGCAGCAAGCCGGTGTTGTAGAGGAGTTCCGGCGTGCGCTCGCCAAGATCCACCAGCCGCCCGTGGTATTCGAGCGCCTGATCCAGATCGCCGCGCTCGAGCGCGAGTGCGGCGAGGCCGCGCAACGCGTCGAGAGACTTCGGGTCGGCGTTCAGGGCCTGTTCATAGACGAGCTGCGCCAGGTCGCGGTCGCCCATCTTCCAGTAGGCGAGCGCCAGGTTCATCTGGGCCTCGACCCAGTCCTTGCGCTTCTTGAGGCAGGTCTCGAACGCCTCCGCGCTGCCGCGGTAATCGGCGCGCTGCAGTCTCACATAGCCAAGCCGGAAGCGCGCCTCGTGGTTCTCCGGGTCCTTCTCGAGGACCTTCATGTAGGTTTTCTCGGCCTCTTCCTGTTCGCCGCTCTGCTCGACCACGAGCGCGAGGTTCCAGAGCGCGGCGGTGGCGTTCGGGTCCAGGCGCACGGCTTCGCGGTAGGCGTCCCTGGCCTCTTTGAGAGCGCCGAGCTCCTGCCGGACGATGCCGAGGTTGGTGTACGCCTGAGAACTCTGCGGGCGGACCTTGATGGCCTGCTGATAGGCGTCGGCCGCCTGCTGCATGCGGCTGGCCTTCTGGTGCGCCAGCCCGAGGTTGAACCAGCCTTCAAAGTGGTTGGGAACCGCGTCCACCAGCAGCGTGCAGAACTTCGCGGCCATCTGGAAATCGCCGCCGGAGGAAGCCCACGCCGCGAGTCCCTCGAGCGCGGCGGTAGATTGCGGCCGCAGCTCGAGCAGATGCTCCGAGCACTCGCGCACGAGCTCGTAATCCTTCTTCGCCATGCCGATGGCGATCAGGTTGGCGAGCGACTCTTCCGAATTCGCGTTGGCCTTCAGCACGCGCCGGTAGAGTTCCGTGGCCTCGTCGAAGCGCGAATCGAGCTGGAGGGCGACGGCTTTGCCGAACACAGCGGTCTCGTTCTCCGCCTCGCGCTCGAGGACCCGCTCGAACGCGGCCAGAGCCAGCTGGGCCTGATTGAGGTGCAGCAGGCAGATGCCGAGACCGAGCTGCGCTTCCGTGCGCGTCGAATCGACCTGGAACGCTTTCTGGAACTTCTCGGCGGCTTCCTGCCACCGCCCGGTCCTCTCCAGGCACACGGCCAGATTGAACCAACCCATCTGGTGGTTCGGCTCGATCTGCAGCAACTCGCGGTAGCTGTTGGCGGCGCCCTCGAACTGCGAAAGTTCGAATTGAACCTGGCCCATGGCGGAGTAAATCTCCGCCGACTTTTCGCCCTTAGCCACCGCGCGCTGCAACTCGCGCAGAGCCTCCTCTGCCTTGCCGTCCAGGTGCAGGGAGACCGCGCGGGCGATGTAGCGCGACGCCTTCGGCGCCTCCGTGCGCGGACTGAATTCGACGGGCCGCAACTCCGGCCCCCCACCTAAAGGTTTACGTGGACTCATACTCAGCCTCGTTTCCAAGCCACTCGCGCCAGCCGTTTCAGTCCCGGCCCTTCATTGGCGCGAGCAGTCTCAATTGCTCGGGGCAATTGTGCCGCACAATTTGCCCCAGAAATCGTCGTTATTGATCACCTTCATCCAATAGATGTGCGGCCGGTCTTCCTTCTCGCCGAAGAACCCCACGCCGCCGGCGCGCAGCCGGTCGTCAGTCCAGAAATCCACAACCTGCCCTTCGATGGCGGTCGTGAAACCCGATCCTTCCACCGTCTGCTGAATCCGGTAGGGCCGCCCGTTGTGCAGCACCATCCGGATCGGAATCTGTACGCTCTGCGACTCCTGCCCGCCGATCACCTGGTAGCGCACCAGGGCCATCTGTGGAAGCGGTCCCGGGTTTACCACCACGAGCTTCGTCGCGTAATAGTTCTGCAGGTCCGCTGCGCGAAACACCCAACAGACGCTCCGGCCCGCGACCTGCCCGAAGAATTCCAACCGGTAGTCGCTGAGCTGGAGGGTCGGCCGGTAGAGCGCGAGCTGGCCCGCTCGTACGAAGCCCGCTGGATCCCGGGTCCAGCTCTTGGCCCAGTCGCGGCCTCCATACCAGCCATCCATGCCGGCAGAAAAATCATTTTCGATACGAATTGTTGCGCGGCTCTGGATGGACTCACGCAGAGACCCGCCATTGGCCGAGCAGCCGGTAAGGATGGTGCTGAGGACGACGAGTCCCGGAATGAACAGCATCACGCCCCGGAAGAATCCCGAAGCGGTCTTCAGCGCGCTGCGCCAGCGCGGCGAATAGGTTTCCGCGATAGACTCGAAATCCATACCGAGTAGATGCGTCCCTTCCTCGAAAAAGAAGATACCAGGATTATAGACCGGTTCGCTGTAGCCTCCGGCCAGATTCGCGGTGCCTCCATACGGGCCCGCAAAGACCGGCATCGTGCCGGCATCAGTCAGCTCACGGGTGACCGGGCGGGTCAGGTCGGCCTGCGGTGCGCCGGGCGCAGGCAGAGGCGCCGGGCACCCGGCGGTCATGTGCGCCGTGCCGTAGTCATCGTGATCTTCGAACTCCAGAAGATGGAAAACCCCGCAGGGCATGTGAGCGCGTTCGACGCTAGCGTGGAACGCCGGGACGCGGCTGGGCCGGCTGACGGGGCGGAACAGAGGGGTCGTACGCACCGTCTTCGCGCGGCTGCGGTCGTCTTCACGAAGGCGGGGCTCGGGAAGCTTCGCGGCCGGCGAACCGGAAAGCCACGGCCGGTAGCCGGCTGAGACAGGCTTCGTCAGTGCGGGTGCGGAGAAAGGAGCGAACTGCCTCGGTTCGACTCTATGCGCGCGGCCGGCCTTCAGAGTCTGCTCCGGCTCGTGCGCAAACAGGAAGCTATCACTGGTGGGCCACGCTACGCCCTGCGCGCGGCTGGCCAGCACGGTGAACATCACCAGACCGGACTCGCGCCCGAAAGCCGCCCACTGCTTGACCGTGCCCGCCAATTGCCGGTTGCGCGTCGGGCCGTCGAAGAACGCCGGGTTTGCCCCTGTCAGGCGGCGCCTGAACTCGAGCGGCTGTTGCGCCGGGAATTCGGCGGGTTGAGTGCTCTCTGGAACCACCCTGACCGTCTCGGCGTGAAGCCTGCCCGCTGACGGCTGCCTGTCGATGCGCGCGGCGCCGCCCGTGCCGAGTTGTCCGCGGCGGGCCGGATTTGCCGAAGCGGGCGGGAGGGGCGAAGCGCCGTCGAAGGCACAAGTCCGCGCGGCCGAAGCTTTCGGCCAGACCGTGCGCGCCTGATTGAACGGCAGCTTGTCGAGCGCAGCGGTCCCGAGCGTCTGCAGCACGGCTGCGCCAGTGCGCCCCGCCGCTTTGCCGAGGGCGGAGGTGATCGCGATGGGCGCCAGCGAGGTCCGAGAGCGCGAAGGCGCGCCCAGGTCAACGTGGCGGAGGCCCGTCGCAGCGATGAAGGCGCGCTCGCCGAGGCGCCGCTCTTCGAGCACGCGGACCGCGGGCTTCTCCGCATGCGCAATATCCGGCAACTGTTTCCCGTGCACGGGGAAAGGCAGACCGGACCTGCGCACGGCCGGGGCCGCACCCTGCGCCGGCCGCAGCGCTGCCGTGTGTGGCGGAACGGTAGCGAGCTCTTCGCGTGCACTCACGCCGCGCGACGCCGGCAGCAGCGAATCGTGAGCCTTGAAGCCGGCCTGGGAACCCTGCACGACGGCGGCGCGGGGTTGCTTCGGCATCGCTTGCAGGTACTCGCCGGCGGCGACCTGCGCCTTGTGCAAAGACCCCGGTGCGAACAGCGAGGCCTGCGCGGAGATGACCGGAGTCGCCGGGGCTTGGAGCGCCCAGCTAGAAGCGGTCCACTTCCGCGGACCCGCCGGAGGCGAGAAGACGATTCCTTGGACGGCGGGCACGCCGAGCGTGAGCGGGGCGGCGGTCTTGGACCGAGCCGGCGGCAGTTCCGCCGCGGGACCCGGCATGCCGGCACGAACCGGTGTGGACGAGGGGCGCTTACCCGGCGCGGGCGCGGCGCTGATCGACTCACGCTCCGCCCGCGGCAATTGCCTGGCAGCCTGCGCAGGCGCCGGTCCTCCAGGAAACAGAGTGCGGCAGGAGATCTGGGTCGCGGGCAGCGCACGAGGCGCGGAGCGCAGCGCGTGCAGGCGCTGCCCGGCACATTCCTCGAGCGGCTGCTCAGCAAGCACGGCCGCCGGCCGCACAGGCGCGAGCGTAAATGACCGCAGCCGGATCTCGCCCGAACTTCGGAAGGCAGCGGGCGGAGACGGTTGCGTCATCTCGCGCGGCCTGGCCAGCGGATGCGGCATCCTGAATTCCGGGTCGGGGGTCGGCAACAGCGACACCGTATGGCGGACCTCGAATCCAGGCAGTACGGTGTCCCTCAGTCCGAAGGAGGCCGATGCGCCGCGCGTTTCGCGCTCTCCCCTCCGCGCGGCGGCGGCCGGCACGGCGAAAGATCCAGCCGTTCCGAGTGCGCTCCGTGTTTCGAACGGGCAAACCGGTGTGCGTGCCTCCACCATGAAGGCCGGCGCGGCGGAATGAAGTGGTGCGCTCTCCCTCGCAACCGGCCGTCCGGGGCGAATGGCATCGAGTATGCCGGCGCCGCTAAGCGGCTGCGCGACACCGGTGCTGCAGGCGCCTATGGCTGCCGGAAGCCGCAGCAATTGGGTGTGTTTCCTGAACTGCGTGGGAACCGCCACGGGAACGGCCTTGCGATGCGCGGCCGCAGCAGGATTACTCTCGAAAGCTGGTTGGGACAGAACTCGCGGCGGAACGGCAGCCTGCGGGGGGTGCGGCAGGCGGCGGCTCAACGCTGCGAATCCTACCGAGGGAGCTTCCAGCGGCCGTCCGCGGCGTGGCGCCGCCGGCACTCCAGGCTTCCAGTTCAGCAACCAGCCGCCTTCCGCCGCCAGGGGGCGAATGCGTGGCTCGTTCCCAAACTCGGGAAATGCGATGGCCGCGTCAGACAGAGGCAGCGGGCGCGCAGAGCCGGTCCTGGATCGCGCCGTCGCCGGCCTGACGGCCGCGGGACAACCGGCGGGCTGAACCTCGGCCGGAACGATACGGCACGGTCCCGTGCGGGCTCGGAGTTGCGGAACCGAGGCGCACACGCCTGAAAAGACCGCGCTTGGCATGATGCGCGCTGCCGAAAAGCGTGGCTTGGCCCCTGGGAGCGCGATGAACCATTCTCCGGCGGCCTGAGGCGTGATCGCCGCGAATTCGCCCGCGGCTCTCAACAAGGACTCCGGCAGCGTCGCGACCGCGGAGAAGAGCATTGGCGGAGCAACCCGGGGGCGGGCTGCGCGGCTGACGAGCCTGGGCTCCGGGATCCGGTTGTGTCCGCTCACCTGCGACAATCCCGGTTCGTGCGGCGTGGTGCGGAGCGACCAGACTGGCTGCACCGGGCGGAACGCCCCGCGCGCCTCGACCGGGCTCGATGCCGGCGTTCGCGGCGCGATGCGGAACGTCTGCAGCCCGGCCCCGGCCAATTGATTGGGGATGCGAAGATCGTGGAAGCGGCCGGGTTGGACAGCCGGACGATAGCTCAGGAAGTCGAGCGCCACTTTGCGAGCTTCGCCGCGGTGCGTGCCGGACGGCTGCGCACTATCCACGGGGCCGGTCTGATCGAGTCCTGCGATCCGGGGCGGCTTCGCGGGCATTCGAACCAGGGTTGCCCTGGCTGTATTGCGGCCGCGGCTTTCCAGGATGAGCGTCACATCGGCAGGCCGAGTCGCCGGACGCACCCACGGTGAAACGTGTCCGCGAAGCTGAACCTGCGCGTGGCCGATGACGCTCAGTGCCCGCGCGAAGTCGAAGTGATCGATATAAGCCGGGTTGAACAGGAAGGAGGCGTTCGCGCTCTTCAGCGGATCACTGCTGCGATCCGCATGGCCGGCGCGAAGCGCAGCAAACTCGGCCGCGCGGAGGACGAGATGGTCCCCCCGCGCTTCGGTGTGGCCGGAGAACGTGGGTTGGGGCCCGTTCAACTCGGTCCAGCGGGGCAGGCCGGCTGCGGCGGAAGGAACCTCGGCATGGGAGAGGACGAAGGCGGCTTCCGGCGGACGAGGCTTTCGTTTCGGCTGAGGCCGGCGGGCCGTGACGGGAATCGCTTGAGGCTCGGAAGGACGATGTGAATACCGGGGTGAAACCAGTTCGGGGTATCGGCCGTTCGCAGGCTCGGCGGCGATGGCGGGTACCGCTGGTACGGGCTCCAGCTCCGCCTCCGGACGCACCTCGACCGGGGCGAACTGCTTGTTGGCTTCAAGCAGCCGCGAAAGCGCCGATCTGGTCAGTTGGTGGTACCGCTTCCGATGCTCCTCGGAGCAGAAGTCGGCATCCGTCAACTGGCGGACCAGCGACACGCGTTTCCCGCAATAAAAGCAGGGCATCCGGCCGAGTCCTTCGGGTTAATTATAAATAGGTTATGCTCTCTTTTTCCAGAAGAATCAACTGCTTTAAGAAGTGATACTAGAATTCACTTAAGGCAGTTAACCGAGGTTGTATGTCTGGCAAGGAGGCGATTATCGGAACGATTCTACTAGTACTTTGGAATACTGTTAACGTCTGAAATGTTGCCATTCGGCATGTATTGTTAGAAGCTCTCTGCTAACTTCCGGTAACAGCGGTTGGCCGGGCCTGGCATCGGTCTAAATGCGTCGGAAAGTGGTCCTGGTACTCATATTTTTCCAACCCACCCGCTTGCGGTAGCGTACCCCATGCAAAATATTGCTTTGCTGGCGCATTTGGGCACTCTCGGAGGATGTCTAAAGAAAAGCGACAGACTGTGGCCCTGAACTGCCGTCGAAATGACTCGCCCACGGGAGGACGCAGCCGGCCTAGAGCGCTTCCGGAAGAGAAAGGTAGGCTTTGGCGAGCGCCCGGCGGATCAACTCCACAGCCTCGACTTGAGTGAGGCCGCGCGAAATTGAGAGCTCGGTAATGAGCATGTGGCGGGCGCGGTCCAGCATCTTTTTCTCGCGGAAAGAGAGCGGTTTATCCCGTTGCAGCAGGAGCAGGGTTTTGAGAACTTCAGCGATCTGAAGCAGACCGCTAACCCGCATCTTCTCCGAGTTTTCCTTGAAGCGGTTCTTCCAGTCCTGGCTGCACTGGCAATTGCCGGCGGCAAGGTAGGTCAGGACGCGGGCGAGTTCTCCATTGCGGGTAATCTTACGCAACCCGATACAGCCCACGTGCGAGAACGGCACCATCACGGTCATGCTGCTGTAAGTCAGCCGGAGGAGGTAATACTTCTCGAGGTTGGTCCCAAAAGACCGGACACTGATGTTCTCAATCGTCCCGATCCCCTGGTTGGGGTAAACGACTTTCTCCCCGATCTGGAAGGTCATGCAAGGACCTCTCGTACACCAGCAGGCAGTTGCTAGTTCAATGGTGCGAACGAGCGAAACAGAATCTTAGCCTCGATTGGGGGTAAAGTCAACGTCAAAACGTGGGAACATCCCGATTTGCTTAGGGTTTCTGCACCCCGTTAATATAAAGAACAATTAATAAATATTCCGTAACATCGCGCTGTGATGCGCCGCCACGCGGACACTAAACACCTTCCGCAGGTGGCTATTTTGGACCTCTGGTTGCGGCCCGTTCGCAAACGCTTGCAGGCAGACCGGTTCTCAGGCTTGGCGAACCTCGGCGAGCACCTTCCGGACGTAGGCCAGATTGCGACGCATATCTTGATCCACTACTCCCGAAGGTGACGAGGTCTCCAGGTTGGCAAAGCCTTCGAAACCGATCTCCGCCAGGGCGTCGAGGACGGCGCGGAAGTCGATCTTGCCTTCACCCAGATACCCCTTGTCTTTCAGATGGACTTGGCAGATGCGCTGCTTCCCCAACCAGCGGATCTCCTTGAGGATGTCGAAACCCGCGTTGGTGGCATTGCCAACGTCGTAGTAGACCGCGACGGCTCGGGACTTCACGCGATCGAGAATGCGAGCGTTCGCTTCGGCCGATAGCACGTTCTCGAGGCCAAAGGTGACGCCGGCGCGTTCGGCGTCCGGCGCGAGCTCTTTCAGCAGATCGGCCGTGTAGTCCTGTTCGGCTTCCGTGCCCGCAGTACAGTTCGAAAACGCAGGCAGCAGCATGACGCGCGCCGCCAGGGTCTTCGTGATCGGTATGCCGGCGGCGATCCAGTCGGGTGCGGGCTTGCCCTTTTTCAGGCAATCCCGGTGCAAAATGTTCAGGCAGGTCCCGGCGATGCGGATCTTCGCTGTGCGTGCCGCCTCGACGTAGAGTTTCTGAAGGTCCCCGTCGGACATGGGAAGCTTACCGTCTACAGGCTTGCCGAGGGTGACCTCGACGCCTTCGAATCCGAGCTGAGCGGCGAGGGCGACCGCCTCGATTTTGCCGTCCTGCTTGAGATTCCAGTCGGGGACTCCGACCCGCATGCCGGCGAGTTTCTTCGAGCTCTTCGCGCGCCACGCGGCGGCGGGCATTGCGGCCGCGAGCGCGGCCAGCGCGGAACGTCGTGTCATCATCATCGGCACCTCCGGTGCGAAGACGTCATTATATGCCGCTTACGCTGACCCGTGTCGAGCTGGCCGGGCCAGCAGCCCGTGGTGCAAGTGGCGCGGGCCGCATTCGGAGCGCCTGCGGGCCGCTGGCGAGGAGCAGCAAATGCTAGGGCGGAGCAATGCCGGCCGCATCCGGCTCGCCGGCCGGACCGGAGCGGCGTTCCCGCCAGGTGTGCAGGAGCGTCGCTGAAAGGATCAGCAGACCGCCGGCGTCGGCCCATGCGGACGGCCGCTCGCCGTGAATGAGCCAGGTCCAGAAGGGATTGAGCACCGGTTCGAGCAGCGCCAGCGTGCTCGCTTCGAATGCAGGCACATGGCGCAGCCCGCGCGAAAGTAGCAGGTACGCCAGACCCACCTGAAAGACACCCAGGTAGACGATGACGAGCCAGTCCGACAGCCGCGCTTGCGGAAAAGGCAACGCCGCCGGCGCCGAGATCAGAAATGCCAGCACGTTGCCGGCGACGACGGAACTTATGGCGCCCTCGCCGCCTCCGTGCCGCCCGAGGCAGCGCAGCGACATCACCGTCAGCCCCCATGCGACACCGGACAGCGCGCCCAGCGTATTCCCCAGAGTCGGATTCGGAGCGCTGGCCAGGGCGGGTTCGCGGCCGACGAAAAACAGTGCGAGTCCGAGGCCGACTGCGGCCGCGAAGGCCAGATCCGAACGGCGCGCCCGTTCGCGCAGCAGCAGCGGGCCGAGCAGCAGGATGTAGAGCGGCGCGGTGGATTGCAGAAGAATCGCGTTCGCCCCCGTCGTGAGCTTGTTTGCGCTGACGAACAGTACCAGAGTGGCGGCGTAGGCCGCCGCAGCCGGCAGCACACCGAGACTCCAGCCGCGGCGCGAGTCGGGAACAAAGACGAGCAGCGACACGGCGGCGATAGCGGATCTGTACCCGGCCACCTGCAGGGCCGAAAACGAGGCGGACTTGATGGCGGCTCCGCCCGTGGAGAACAGCAGGGCGGCCGACAGAATGAATAGACGGTTCCTGGTGCGCGGATTCATGGACCGGATTTCCCAAGGTAGCGCACCCCGCGGCGCACTCACAGTAGAATAGGCTGCGTGAAGAAGCTTGCTTGCCTGCTCGCCTTGTTTTTATTGCCCGCTTTCCGGGCCGCCGCGTACGAGCCTGCGGTCGCCTCCGCGGGCCCGCTGACCGTCCGCATTGACGAGCCTTCGATCGGCAGCTACGGCGCCGGCGGGCTGATGCAGCTCCGCTCCCCGGCGGTTGACCTTCCCATCGAGGTAGTGCTGAGCAACGGCGCTGCCGTCGCGGTGCGCGGGACCCTGCGCGCCAAGGTCATCGACGGCTGGACGGTCGCGCCGGACGGTCCGGTGGCATTCGAGGTGGCGCCGAAGAGCTCGAAGGAGTTGCTCCTGAGCGTGCGCGCCGCAAAAGGTACGTACAACGCCTGGTATCCGGTGCATGTGTTTGTGGACGTCGAGCACGAGGGACGGCGATTTTCGGCGCATCCGATTCTGATGCTCGAGACGCATTACCCGAACCCTCCCCGTTCGCAGCCGAAGGTGGAATTCAAGCCCATCCCTGTTCCGGCCAGGGGCTCCATCAGGCTCAGCCAGATTCCGATATACCGCCTATCCGCCCGAATCGTGAGTGCGGCGTCACTGGCCGAGGCGGCCGGCCCGGAACCGTACGAAGCGTCTTCACCCGTCGAGGTATCATCTGGCGGCCGCGGCGGTATCTCGGTTCGCATCGGACCACGCGCGCCCTCCGAGAGGGAGATCGTCGAATCCGGCTCTGTTGAGTTCCCCGTCGCATTACCCTCGGATGCCAAGAGCCTGAGACTGACTTTCAGCACCGTTGCCACCGGCGCGCTGGTGAGTTTCCAGGTGCGTGTCGCCCTGGTTGAGCCGCAGCCGGGACAAGCGCCGCAGGTGATTTTGGATCAGGAGCGAATCGGTCCGGAGGAGCTGAAAGATCTGGACCTGTCGCGATTTGCCGGGCAGGCGGTGCGGATCACTTTTGAAGCGAAGGCTTCGAGCCCGGCTCAGGCCTATTTTCTTGATCCGGCCGTGAACGCGGGGCAGTTGCCGGCCGTGGCTCCGTTTCCTCCCGACCCGAAGACCGGTTCGCGGCAACTCGGCTCGGCCGGTCCGTACACCGTTCGGCTGTGGCCGGGAAAGCGCGGCCTGCTCGACGCCCCGATCGGATTTGTCTCTTCAAAACGAAAGCTGCTGTTCCAGGGCTTCCGGGTGCGGGTTGCGGGCGCGCCGCTCGAGGATAGCCGCTCCTCTGCAATTCTGCTCGGGGTGTCCGACGAATCCGCAGCCGTTAAAGGGCGCTACCGCCTGCGCCACAGGTTCGAATCCTGGGCCGGCAAGTTCGACCTGCTGGGCGAGGTTTGGGTGGAGTCCTCCGCGCTGCGTGCACGGTTCTGGCTGGAGAATGCCCCGGAGCCGCGGCCCTGGATGCCGGTCTACCTGGAGGAGGTGGCAGCCGGCGCGTGGAATGATGCGCTGCGCCGGGTCTACCTCGGCCCAGGAAACGTGATCGAGCAACCGCAAAGGTTTCAGCTCGGTTTCGACGGTCACAGCATGGCGACTTCGTACGCCGGATTCGAATTCGACGGCGGTATGGCGGTTGTGCAGGCGGTGGATGTGGCGCCGGACCGCATTGACGTGCAGCCCACCTTCCGCCTGGCGTCGCTGGTGACGCCGCACCCGCAGACGATGACGTTTATTCCGGCGGAGAACGTCTGGGCCGCCGCGAAGGCGTGGCACGACCTCAACGGCCTCAAACCTTCGGCGGGCGTGCCGAATCTGGCCGGGCGCTTCGTGTTCGACATCTGGGGATTCGGCGCAAGCTACGCCGAGAGCGCCAAAGCGCTGACGCGCGCATTCCGTTACGGGCTCACCGATGCCGCCGTGGTGTGGCATAACTGGCAGCGCTGGGGATATGACTACCGCCTGCCGGACATCTTCCCTCCGAACCCCGAAGGCGGCTCGACCGAGGATTTCGCCGCGCTCGTGCGTACGTGCCGCGACGCCAAAGTGCTATTTGCGCCGCACGACAATTACATCGATCTTTATCCGGACGCGGAGGGCTTCAGCTACAAGAACGTCGTGTTCAACCGCGATGGCTCCCCCTATAAGGCGTGGTTTCACCGCGCCCGCACGGCGCAGTCCTATCGCGCGCGTCCGGACATGATCCGACCGTTCGTGGAGCGCAATGTCGGGCTGATCAAAAAAGCATTCAACCCGAGCGCCTACTTCATCGACGTGTGGTCGTCCATGGCGCCGTATGATTTTTGGACCGACGACGGGAAGTTCGTCGATCGCTCCGTGACCCGGCGTGCGTGGGGCGAAACCTTCGCCTGGATTCGCAACACTCTGGGCGACAACGCGCCCCAGATTTCCGAGGCGGGTCACGATCAACTCATTGGCTGGCTGGATGGCGCGCAGGCGAACCACCTCCGCGTGGATCCCGCCGCAAGCGGCTTCACGTGGCGCATTCGCGCAGCGGATTCCGAGCGCGTGCCGTGGTTCGACATCGTCCACCACGACCGCTTCGTGCTTCACGGCGCGGGGTACACGGAGCGCTACGCCGGCGGGCTCGACCTGGAGACGCACGGGATCTACAGCGACGACTACATCACCACGGAAGTTCTGACGGGGCGCCCGGCGATGGTAGCCGACCCGTTCGGGCGCGACGTCGTGCGGAAATACTGGCTTCTGCACGACCTGATGCGTGGGCTGGCGCCGCGGCGGATCGACACCGTTCAGTTCGCGGAGAACAACATTCACCGGCAGACCGTGCGCTGGGATAACGGCGGCGAAATCGCGGTGAACCGCGGCGCGGCCGCGTGGACCTCCGCCGGCCACGTCTTGCCGCAATACGGCTACTACGCGCGCGTCCCGATCGAGGGAGGAGCGGTGGAATCCGCCATCGAGCAGCGCGACGGCAAGACCGTGGAATGGACGCGGTCGCCGGCGCTCGTCTACGTAAACGGGCGGGGCACGGCGGCGGCGGCCGGCGGCGTCACTACCGCGGGGGCGGCGCGCGTGACGCGCGAGAATGATGCTATCGTCGTCACTCCGCTTCCGGAGAGCGGCCGCATCACAGTCACGCTCGACCAGGCCGCACTGCCCTGGAAAGTGGCGCAGCTATCGGGCGCCGAGGCGCTCGATGAGCAGGGGCGCGTCTTGCGTTCCGCGACGCTCAAGAAGGACGCCAATAAGGCGTCTCTCGACTGCGAGCCGGATGTCTTCGCGTACAGGCTGAAATAGCGTCACCAAGATAGAATCCGCTTGCTTTGGCGCAGCAGAGGCGCGCATTCGAGCGCCTCGGCGCGCCGTGGCAGGGGGTAACCTTGACCGCGGGCGGTACTAACTACATACCTTTCCGGGAGAAAAGTACTCGTGCGGCTGGCCCTGGCGCTGAACCTACTCTGATTTTCAGATAGTTGTGAGCACTATAGTTTCGGCCCCGAAATTGCTACGAACGCAGGGTTCAACTCGGTGTTTCAAAGGGAGGCCGGTCATGAAGTTCCACTTCTGCCACGATCCGCGCTGCACCCGGCGAGGCCCAGCGCATCCCTGTCACGACTTGAGATGCTCGGCCAATGAGCACGGCGGGGCACGCGCGGGCGCTCGCCCGCTGCCCCTCATCCGGCGAAGCCGTCAAAAGCTGGTCGCAGCGTCAGCCGCGGAAGCCGCGTAGCCAGCCGCAGGCGGGATCCGCAGAGATTCAGGCGCAAATCTGACGAATGCCGGGCTGCGCCGGCACCCGATGTGGCGCCGGGCTCTCGAGAGTCCGGCGTTGGAGATTGCGTGGGATCCTAGCGAGCCATCCGGCGGCGCAGGAGGGCCAGGCCGGCCAACGCGCTACCGAGAATCCCGAACGTGGCCGGCTCCGGTACGCTGGCGTCGTCCAGGCGGATGTAGGCCCCGCCACTTGAGGTGCCTGCGGCCAAACGGATGACGCTGACATCGAGTGTCCATGGCCCGCCGGTCAGGAACAACTCTATGTGGCTGAGGCGCCCGTCCGCCCAAGCTGCATCTGCACCGGGCGTCAGGGAGTCAACCCCATCCCAGGCAGACGGGTCGCTGGTATCGAAGACGACTGCGCCAGAGTCGAAACTAAGGCGGAACTGATCGCCGATGATGCAGCAATCAACCACGCGCAGCCTGAGCCCATCCGGATATGGTGTAGCGTCGAACGTGTACTGTCCCTCGTTGATGGGACCGAGCGCGTACCAGCTGAAGACATTCCAGATGCCCATCGTAATCGTGCCGGCGGACAAAGCTGTCGTAAAGAGCAGGAACAAGACTGTGAGGCTAAGACATCGGGTAACTCTCATGGTCTCCTCCGAACAACATCGGCACGGCACACACACTCCTCAGCGTGAGCGCAACATGCGATTCCGGCACCTTCAAGAGATTTCGGCATGAGTTAGGCTGGACACGGTACCGGTACCACTTCGGACCGAACAACCGCCGTTCGCCTCACCACACGCGCGGGATCAGGCGAAAACGCACCTTCTGGCAGCAGGCGTCGTAGCCCGGCAGATTGGACGCGAGGCAGCGTTCTTCATCCACGAGGTGCGCCTGCCCCCTGGGCTGACACAAACAGTTAAGACACTGTTCGCCGTTCGCTGGCAATCGCTCGACCGGATTCAAGCAGGAGGTGCGATGCTTGCAGGTCCTCGCCCCGCCACGCCACGGCAGGAAGCGGCGTTGTATAAGAGATGGCAGAGATATGTCTTACTCCGTCACACGCCTTTGCCAATTCTGCCGCACGAGAAACCGGGTTCCCGCCGGGCATCTGGCAGACACAGGGTGGTGCGGGTCGTGTAAGGCGCCGTTGCTGCCCCTAGACGAGCCGCTGGAGGTTGACCCGACGGCGTTCGACCAGATCGTGCGAGAGGCTACCGTGCCGGTGTTCGTCGATTTCTGGGCTGCCTGGTGCGGCCCGTGCCGTATCGCCGCTCCCGAGATCGAGGCTGCGGCCCGCGAGATGGCTGGCAAGGCGGTTGTGCTCAAGGTTGACACCGAGCGCCATCCGGAACTGGCCGCGCGTTATCGCATCCAGGCGATCCCCCACTTCATCGTGCTCCGGCAGGGGAGGGTAGTGCTGCAGCGATCCGGCGTGACATCACGCTCTGAAATGCGCCGCTGGCTCGAGCAGGTTGTGGCGGTGTGAAGGTCGCAAGAAGCCGGAAGCCAGAGTGACGCAAGGTCGGCTCCCGTGTCAGGAGTTGGCGAGGTCGATCTGATGGGATGCGTGTTGGTCCGGCGCCGGGAGGAACAGTCGCAGAAAAGACGAAAACGTTCCGTCCCCGGGTTTTTGTGGGATGTGATTGGCGGGGCGCGGTGGCTGAACCGCCGCCTGGCACGCTGAGAACGGGTGCCCCCCTCGTTTGCCCATCAGGCCAGCGCTTCCTGGCCCTGCGGGGAGTGGATCTCCTGCAGGCTCCAGACGCGGATCGGATCGCGGCGGCGTGAGGCGATCGCCTGCGCGGAGGCTTTGGCGCCGCTCATCGTCGTGATGCACGGGATGCGATGGGCGAGGGCGGTCCGCCGGATGGCCTTCTCGTCGCTGAACGAGTGACCGCCCGTGGACGTGTAGATCACCAGGCGAACCTGCCCGGCCTTGAGCATGTCCACGGCGTTCGGGCGGCCTTCGTTCACCTTGAGCACGGTCTTCGAGACCACGCCCGCGGCCCGCAGCGCCGAAGCGGTGCCTCGCGTCGCGATGATCTGGAACCCGATCTGCGCGAAGCTCCGCGCCACTTCTATGGCGGCCGCCTTGTCGCGGTCATTCACGCTGATGAACACCGAGCCCGAGTCCGGCAGCGGAGTGCCGGCGCTCAACTGCGCCTTCGCGAACGCCTCTCCGAAGTTGATGCCCACGCCCATCACCTCGCCCGTCGAGCGCATCTCGGGGCCGAGCGCCGGGTCCACGCCGGGGAACTTGGAGAAGGGGAACACGGGCGATTTCACGAAGAACTGCGGCACCGGCAGCACGCCCGATGTCCGCCCGCCCGTGAGGTGCTTCAGGTCGCGCAGCTTGTTACCGAGCATCAGGCCCACGGCGATCTTGGCCAGGGGAACGCCCGTCGCCTTGCTGACGTAGGGCACGGTGCGCGAAGCCCTCGGGTTCACTTCGAGCACGAACACCTTGCCGTTCTGCACGGCGTACTGCACGTTCATGAGCCCGATTACTTTGAGCGCCCGCGCGAGCCGCTCGGTGTAATCGCGCACCGTCTCGAGCACTTCGGAAGCGAGCGAGAACGGAGGCAGAACGCAGGAACTGTCTCCCGAGTGCACACCAGCTTCCTCGATGTGCTCCATGACGCCGGCGATCAGCACGTCCTCGGTATCGGAGAGCGCGTCCACGTCGATCTCGGTCGCGTTTTCGAGGAATCGGTCGATGAGCACCGGGCGATCCTGCGAGAACACCACCGCTTCCCGCATGTAGCGCCGGACGGTCTCCTCGTCGTAGGCGATCACCATCGCGCGGCCGCCAAGCACGTACGAAGGCCGCACCAGCACCGGGTAGCCGAGCAAGCGCGCCACGGCACACGCCTCTTCCACGCTCGTCGCGGTGCCGTTGGGGGGAGAGGGAATGCCGAGGTTATCGAGCAACGCGCCGAACAGCTTGCGGTCTTCGGCCAAGTCGATATTCTCCGGGTCCGTGCCGATGATCGGAACGCCCTGAGCTTTGAGCGGCAGCGCCAGCGTCAACGGCGTCTGGCCGCCGAACTGGACGATGACGCCGTCCGGCTTCTCCGTGTCGTAGATGTTCAGGACCTCTTCGAGCGTGAGCGGCTCGAAGTAGAGGCGGTCGGATGTGTCGTAGTCGGTCGAGACGGTCTCCGGGTTGCAGTTGACCATGATCGACTCGACGCCGAAGCTCTGCAGTGCGAACGACGCGTGGCAGCAGCAGTAGTCGAACTCGATTCCTTGTCCGATGCGGTTCGGCCCGCTGCCGAGAATCATCACCTTCTTGCGGCCCGAGGGCTCGGCCTCGCACTCGCACTCGTAGCTCGAGTAGAGATACGGCGTGAAGCTCTCGAACTCCGCGGCGCAGGTATCCACGCGGTTGAACACGGCGCGGATGCCCAGTTCCTTGCGCCGGTTCCGCACCGCGATGGGATCGGCCTTCCACAGCGTGGCGAGCCTGCGGTCGGACAGGCCGTTGCGCTTGGCTTTGTAGAGCATCTCGCGCGAGATGCTCTCGAGCGTTTCGCCCTGCAGCTCCTGTTCGAAGAGCACGGCCTCGCGAACCTGCTCGAGGAACCACGGGTCGATGGCGGTCCACTCGCGCACCTGCTCCACCGTTACGCCCCGCTCGAAGGCAAACCGGATGTATCCGAGGCGGTCCGGGTTCGGCGTGATCAGCTTGCCCGCGATCAGCTCCGGATCATAGACCTCCGCCGAGGCCGATTTGCCGGTCTCCAGGCTGCGCATGCCCTTCGCCAGCGCCTGCTTGAACGTGCGCCCGATGGCCATCACTTCGCCCACACTCTTCATCTGCACGCCGAGCACGGATTCCGAGCCTGGGAATTTCTCGAACTGCCAGCGCGGGATCTTCACCACCACGTAATCGATGGCGGGCTCGAAGCAGGCCGGCGTCTTCTTCGTGATGTCGTTGGGGATCTCGTCCAGGCGGTAACCGACGGCAAGCTTGGCGGCGATCTTGGCGATGGGGAAGCCGGTGGCCTTCGATGCGAGCGCCGAGCTGCGCGACACGCGGGGGTTCATCTCGATGATGACCATGCGCCCGGTCTCGGGGTGGATAGCGAACTGCACGTTGGAGCCGCCGGTATCGACGCCGATTTCGCGCAGGCAGCGAATGGCGCCATCGCGCATCATCTGGTACTCGCGGTCTGTCAGCGTCTGCGCGGGCGCCACGGTGATGGAGTCGCCCGTGTGCACGCCCATCGGGTCGAAGTTCTCGATGGAGCATACGATGATGGCGTTGTCCGCCAGGTCGCGCATCACCTCGAGCTCGAATTCTTTCCACCCGAGCACGCTCTCCTCTACCAGAACTTCGTGTACGGGCGAGAGCGCCAGGCCGCGCTCGAGCAGCTCGATCATCTCCTCGCGGTTGTAGGCGATGCCCGCGCCGGTGCCGCCCAATGTGAAGCTGGGGCGGAGAATCACGGGGTAGCCGATGCGGCCGGCGAACTCCAGGCCGTCGGCGATGTTGTTCACCAGCTTCGAGTCGGGCACGTCGAGGCCGATCTTCCGCATGGCGTCCTTGAACATCAGGCGGTCTTCGGCCTTCTTGATGGCGTCGATCTTGGCGCCGATCAGCTCAACGTCGTACTTTTCCAGTATGCCGGCTTCGGCCAATTCCACGGAGAGGTTGAGCCCGGTCTGGCCGCCGACCGTGGAGAGCAGCGCGTCCGGCCGCTCGCGCTCGATCACGCTCTCCAGGTAGGCGACGGTGAGCGGCTCGACGTAGGTGCGGTCGGCCAGCTCGGGATCGGTCATGATGGTGGCCGGGTTCGAGTTCACCAGCACCACTTCATAGCCGTCCGCCTTGAGCGCCTTGCACGCCTGCGTTCCCGAGTAGTCGAACTCGCAAGCCTGGCCGATGACGATGGGACCGGAGCCCACGATCAGGATCTTGTGGAGGTCGGTTCGCTTCGGCACGGCCTACTTGCCTCCTTTGAACCCGGCCATCAGGCACTTGAAATCCTCGAACAGGTAGAGCGAATCGTGCGGCCCGGGCGCCGCCTCGGGGTGATACTGCACCGAGAAGCAGGGCTCCGATCGGTGGCGGAACCCTTCGAGCGTGCCGTCGTTCAGGTTGACGTGCGTGAGTTCCACTTCGCCGGCGCTGAGCGAGTCCGGATCCACGGCAAACCCGTGATTGTGAGACGTGATCTCCACGCGGCCCGTCACCTTGTTCAACACCGGGTGGTTCGCGCCGCGGTGGCCGAACTTCAGCTTGTAGGTGCGCCCGCCGAGCGCGAGGCCGAGCAACTGCTGCCCCAGGCAGATGCCGAAGACGGGCTTGCGGCCGATGAGCTTCCGGATGTTCGCGATCTGCACGGTGAGCGGTTCCGGGTCGCCGGGACCGTTCGAGAGGAACACGCCGTCGGGAGCGAGTGCGAGCACGTCCTCGGCCGGCGTGAGCGCAGGCACCACGGTCACGCGGCAGCCGGTGTGCACCAGCCGGCGGAGGATGTTCCGCTTGATCCCGAAGTCGTACGCCACTACATGGAACTGGGGCTCAGCGCGCTCGCCCCAGTCTTCCGAGGGCGAACAGCCTTCTACGCTCTCGGTCCACTCGTAGGACTGTGCGGTCGAGACTCGCGTAGCCAGGTCGAGCCCGGCCATCGATGGGATCTGCTGCGCCTTCTCCACCAGGTCTTTCGCATCGCCGCCGGCCGTCGAGAGCACGCCCCGCATCACGCCGCGCGTGCGCAGATGGCGGACCAGCGCGCGGGTGTCAATGCCGGCGATGATGGGCACCTGGGCGTCCGCGAGGAAGCGGTCGGCCTCCTCCTGAGAGCGCCAGTTGCTGGCCAGTGGCGAGAACTCGCGCACCACCAGGCCTTCGATGTAGGGGCGCGCCGACTCGCTGTCGAAGGAATTGGCGCCGTAGTTCCCGATTTGTGGATACGTCAGGACGACGATCTGCCCGCTGTAGGACGGGTCCGTGAAGATCTCCTGGTAGCCGGTGATGGCTGTATTGAAAACAACCTCGCCGGAGCTTTCGGTGCGCGCACCATAGCTGGCGCCCTCGAAGACCGTCCCGTCTTCCAGGGCTAGAATTGCAGGATTCAAACCGATAGTCCTCCAGCCGGCAGGGGTAACTCTCATTTCAGCATGTTGCGGAACCGGCTTCAACCGGAGATGAGCGAAACCGGCAAGCGGGCCGGCCCGGTCGTGGCGAGAGGGGGCGGCGGAACCCGCCGCCCCAAAACCTGCTAAACGAGCTTCACTTCCTCGGCCTGCAGCCCTTTGGGCCCTTTTTTGACGGAGAACTCCACGGCCGCGCCCTCGTCAAGCGACCGGTATCCAGATGACTGGATCGCGGAGTAGTGCACGAACACGTCCTCCCCCGTTTCCCTTTGGATGAAGCCATACCCCTTGGCTGCATTGAACCACTTCACAACACCTTTTTCCGTCATTCTTCGATCCTTCTCCGTGCGGCCGGAAGCGCGGCCCACTCTCGGTGAGCGGTGCACGAGCCACCTCGGCCGCCTGCATTTTCTGGGCAGCCGGAAGCCGGACCGAGTTTCGCCTCCACCTTGAGACGGCCCTTCAGCCACCCTGGCGTGCGCGAAAGCGAGGTCAGGCTCCGAAATGCTCCTAAACCTTATACCACAACAAGAGGCCGGCGAAGCCGGAAAACAAGGTATGAATAGCCTCCACCCGTCAACGGGCTGGAGAGGGGGGGTGGAATCCCCCGTATGCGGTTGTTCGCAAACGAGTACAATGTCCCCCATGCGGAACACCGGCCGCGGTTTGTGCGTACTTGCGGGTATGAGACCTGCCGCCATCATCGCCATTGCCGGCGCCTCCCTCCTGGCGGCCGGTTGCGTCCGGTACGAGCGCCAGGACACGTCCGAGTCCAAGAGCGTGGAAGCCGGCGATGCCACTTCCGCCCAGGTGGAGATCGAAATGGGCGCCGGAGAAATCCGCATCGAGGGCGCCGGCGGCAAGCTGCTGGAGGCCGATTTCCGCTACTCCGTGCCCGAATGGAAGCCTGAGGTCCGGTACAACGTGAGCGCCGGGCGCGGGTACCTCTCCATTCGCCAGCCCTCCACGCGGGCCTTTGCAGCCGGCAACCAGGACAACCGGTGGGACCTCCGCCTGAACGACCACTTGCCGTTGGACATCCGCATCAATCTCGGCGCGGGCGAGGGGAAGATGAAGCTGTCCGGCATGGCCCTGCGCCGCCTGGACGTGGACATCGGCGCGGGTGCGCTTCAACTGGACCTCACGGGTCCCTGGGATCAGGACCTGGAAGGCCACGTCCGGGGTGGCGTCGGCGAGACCACTCTGAAGCTGCCGCGCGAGGCCGGCGTCCGCGTGGAAGCCCACGCGGGCCTCGGCGGGATCAAAGTTGAGGGCCTCGAGCAGACCAACGGCTACTACGTGAACTCCGCCTACGGAAAATCGCGCTCGCGGCTGCGGCTGTACGTGAACGGCGGAATCGGTCAGATCAACCTGCTCGGTTCGTAAGCGGCCGTCCCGCTTTCCGCGCTTGCGGCCGGTCTCCTCTTCTGTCCATTCCGCTGAACTGCGCCCAACGCCCGCAGTGCAGGGCCTGTACAATCCGAGTTCGGGGAGCTTATGCGCACATTCTTCTCCGCTGCTCTGGTTGCTCTGTTTGCGTCGCACCTTGCGGCCCAGCAGAGTCGGGAATCTTCGGCCGCTATCGAGCGGCAGTTCGCGAACCCGCCCGCCGCGTATCGCACCATGCCGTTCTTCGTCTGGAACGGCGAGGTGACCGAAGAGGAGATCGACAAATACCTGGCCGACTACAAGGCCCAGGGCATGGGCGGGTTCTTTGTCCATCCGCGGATCGGTCTCATCACGCCTTACCTTTCCGACCGGTGGTTCGCTCTGTTCCGCTACACGGTCGAGAAGGCCCGCGGCCTCGGCCTGGAAGTATGGCTTTACGACGAGGACCCCTTCCCGAGCGGAAACGCGGGCGGGCACGTCACCGCGGAAATGCCCGAATCCTATAACGAGGGCCAGGGGCTTGCGCTGAAGAAGCTCTCCGCGCCGCCGGCGGACGCTTCAGCCTGCAACGTCCTGCTGAAGAAAAGCGGTGAAGGCTTCGAGTATGTCACCGCCCGCGCGGCAGACGCCGGTCCCGGCGAATACTACTGTTTCGAACTGGCCTACTACCAAAGACGCGGGCGCGGATACGTTGACCTGATCCGCCCGGGCGTTACGGAGAAGTTCCTCGACGTCACGATGCGTGGCTACGAGAAGAGCGTGGGCGCAGAGTTCGGCCGCACCGTCCCCGGCATCTTCAGCGACGAGCCGAACATCGCGCCGCCCGGCGACTCCGTGCGCTGGACGCCGGATTTCTTCTCGCAATTCGAGAAGCGCCGCGGATATGACGTGCGGCCGCAATTGCCTGCGCTGTTCGCGGACGTGGGCGATTACCGCCGCGTGCGCCACGACTGGTACGCCACCCTGCTCGATCTTTTCATCGAGCGCTGGAGCAAGCCGTACTTCGCCTACACTGAAAAAGCCGGGCTCAAATGGACCGGCCACTACTGGGAGCACGGCTGGCCGAGCCCGAACGACGGGCCCGACAACATGGCCATGTACCCCTACCACCAGATGCCCGGCATCGACCTGCTCTTCAATCAGTTCGACGAGGAAAAGGGCGACCAGTTCGGCTGCGTGCGGAACGTCAAGGAGCTGGCGAGCGTCGCGAACCAGCTCGGCAGGAAGCGCACTCTGAGCGAAACGTATGGCGGCTCCGGCTGGGAGCTGCGGTTCGAGGACATGAAGCGCAATGGCGACTGGGAGTACGTGCTGGGCATCAACTTCATGAACCAGCACCTCTCTTTCGAGACTCTGGCCGGCGTGCGCAAGTACGACTGGCCGCAGTCATTCAGCTACCACGAGCCGTGGTGGCAGCACTACCACGTGCTGGCGGACTACTTCGGCCGGCTCTCGCTCGCGCTCTCCGCCGGTGAGCAGGTCAATCACGTGCTCATCCTCGAGCCGACCACGACGGCCTGGATGTACGCCCGCAGCGGGAAGAACAATGCCGATCCGCGGCTGGCCGCTGTCGATCAGGCGTTCCGCCCGCTGCTGAATCGGCTCGAAGCGATGCAAGGCGAGTACGACCTGGCGAGCGAGCGTATCCTGGCCGATCTCGGCAAGGCCAAAGGCAAGCGGCTGGCAGTAGGCAAGCGGGCATACGACGTTTTCGTCCTGCCGCCGGGCACGGAGAACCTCGACACATCGACCGTCGCGCTTCTCGCGGAGTACCTCAAAGGCGGCGGCGAGGTGCTCTCATTCGTCGATGGTCCGCAGCGCGTGGACGGGGCCGAATCGAGCCGCGTGCGCGATCTGGCTGCTCGCTATCCATCGCAGTGGATTCATGTAGCTTCGCTCGACGACGCGGCGGCGCGGAGTCGCCTGTTGACCGACGACTTCTCGGACCTGTCGGGCAAGCTCTACCACCACCGCAGGAAGCTCGAGGACGGGGAGCTGCTCTTCTTCGTCAACTCCAGCCTGGAAGCGCCCGCCCGGGCGACGGTGCGCGTGGCCGGGTGTTCGCTGACGAAACTCGATGCGCTGACGGGCACGATGGAGCCGCTGGCGGCGCGGCAGCTAGTCGACCGCCTGGCCTTCGACATCGAGTTGCCTCCGGCCGGCAGCCTGCTTGTGATCGCGAAGAGCACTGGAGCGCCAGTCGCGCCCAAGCCGAACACCGCACCGAAACCGAGCCCGGTCAGCCTCGGCCCGCTGACGATTACGCGCTCGACGCCGAATGTTCTGCGCATCGACTACTGCGACCTGAAGCTGGCGGGTTCCGTGCAGCCCGACATGCCTTTCTATCTCGCCATGGAAAAGGTCTTCGGGCATTACGGGTTCCGGGGCGATCCGTGGGCAGGCACGCAGTTCAAGACGGAGTTTCTTGACCGCGATCATTTCGCACCCGACTCCGGGTTCGATGCCGTGTTCCATTTCGACGTGGAAGCGGGAACGAGCACGGGCGCGCTCGAGGCCGTGGTCGAGCGGCCGCAATTGTGGCATGTGCTGGTCAACGGCGTCGAGGTTCAGGCACAGCCCGGCAAATGGTGGCTCGATACTTCCTTCGGTGTGTACTCCATCGGGCGGCAGGTGAAGCCAGGTGCGAACGAGATCATCGTCAGGGCGCAACCCATGTCCGTGCACGCGGAGATTCAGCCTGTGTATCTGCTTGGCGACTTCGCCGCCGTGCCGCAGGAGAAGAGCTTCCGCATCGCGCCTCCGCAGGAGCTTTCGCTCGGCGCGTGGAAGGACCACGGCGCGCCGTTCTACGGCGGCATGGTGACATACCGCCGCTCATTCGACGCCGGTGACCGCGCGGGCGTGTGGAAAGTGAGCCTCGGCAAATGGCTCGGCACCGCGGCCGAAGTGAAGGTCAACGGAAGGTCCGCCGGGATCATCGGCTGGCAGCCGTATGAGGCCGATATCAGCGAACACGTCCGGCCGGGCGCGAACGAGGTGGAAGTGGCGGTCTACGGCTCGCTGAAGAACGTGCTCGGCCCGCATCTCGGCACCCCGAGGCCCGGTATCGTCGGGCCGTGGATGTGGCGCTACGTTCCGGAGCACACGCCGCCCGGAGCCAAGTACGACCTGTTCGGCTATGGCCTCTTCGAAGACTTCCGCGTCACCGAGGCGCGGTAGCTCAATGCGCGCCGGCGGAATGGCCGGCCGCGTCAGTCGCGGTCGCTATACGGTTTCCGGCTCCGGGTGAACCCACGGCTGGCGATACGGCCGGCGCAGCAGGCGGTTCGCCTCGCCGTCGTTCACGACGCGCTGCGTCTTCGGATCGCAGGCTAGCGTGCGGCCCACCTTCATGGCGACGTTGGCGAGAATACAGCTCGCCGTCGAGATGTATCCCTGTTCGATGTCCGCCACCGGCTTGCCGCGCGTCGCTATCGCGTTCAGCAGGTCCTGCATGTGATGCCGGATCGCGGGCGCCACGTGCTGCTCCAGGCGCGGCTCGGTCTTGTCCTCGGGATACTGATCGAGCTCGTAAGTGACGTCCTTGTGCACCGCCTGGCCGTTCCCGAACGGAGTGTAATCGTAGCCGAAGACGCTCGCCTTCAGCGTGCCCTTCTCGCCGTAGAAGGTGGCGCCCCACGGGTACTTCTCGTCCGGCGAGTGGCCCCACGTCCGGTGCGTCCAGACGATTTTGAGGTCCGGGTAATCGAACGTCGCGGTCTGCGTATCGGAGATGTTCGTCTTGCTGTTCTTGTTAACGAGGACGCCACCCGATGACGAGACGCGGTCGGGCCAGCCCAGCTCCAGCATCCACCGCACCATGTCGAACATGTGAATGCACATGTCGCCGACGATGCCGTTGCCGTATTCCATGAAGCCGCGCCAGCCGCCCGGATGGATGAGCCGGTTGTAAGGCCGCATGGGCGCGGGCCCGGTCCACAAATTCCAATCGAGGTACTCGGGCGGCGCCGTGTCCGGCGGGTTCTCGGGCGACCGCATGTGGTAGTAGCAGTAGACCTCCACCATGCCGATCTTGCCGAGCTTGCCTTCGCGGATGAAGCGGTCGCGCGCTTCGATCAGGTGTGGCGTGCTGCGCCGCTGCGTCCCCACCTGCACGACGCGCTTGTATTTGCGCGCGGCGGCCAGCATCGCCTGGCCCTCGATGACGTCCGCGCTGATCGGCTTCTGCACATACAGGTCCGCGCCGGCCTTGCACGCCTCGATCATCGCCAGCGCGTGCCAGTGATCCGGTGTGGCGATCAGGACGATGTCGAGGTCCTTCTCCTTGAGCATCTCCCGGTAGTCGGCGTACGTCCGGGGCTGCTTCCTAGATGCCTGGCGCGCGGCAATGAGGTTGGCCGCCTCCGCCAGCATGTGCTTGTCGGGGTCCGCCAGCGAGACCACCTCAACCGGCGCCACCTGAATGAGCCGGAGCACGTCGCACTTGCCGTACCACCCGGGGCCGATGACGCCCACCCGCTTGGGCTTTCCATCGAACGCGGCGTTCGATCCTCGCGCGGCCGAGAGCGCCAGTCCGGCTGCCGAGGTTTGCAGAAAGTGACGTCGATCCATGGGCGTTTTCTCTCCTTGCCGGATTTCGAATCCTCAAGTATATAGGACCCGTCCGAAACTCAGCGCCGGTGCGAGCGGTACGCGACTCGAAAGTGGCGAGACTCCGAATTCCCAAGGAAAACGCGGGTATCTGAGCGTAGTGGTACGCAAGGACGTTACACCAGCTCGGAGGGCGACAGAGAGTAGCCCATGGCGTAAGCCATGGGAAAAGCGGCGTGTCCGGAAAAGCCCCCGGAGGGGGCGGAAGATGGCGCCGTCGCGATCTTTCGCCCCGTGCCGGGGCTTTGTGAATCCGGCGACTCCCCATGGCTCACGCCATGGGCTACTCTCTTGCGCTCTTACGAGCTTTGATTTGGACACTCCAGAATCCCCACTTTCTTGTCGCACACCCCGGTGCGAGCGGAAGGAAGCCACAAGCCAGTTCTGCCGCCGGCGGGGCCGGATTGAACGAAGTGTGACTACCTTACGGTGGTCGCCCGCAGAGAGCCGACCAGGGGGTCGGCTCGCAGACGAGGCGTCTGCCCCCCAAAAGACAAACAGGCAAGCCTGTGGCCGTCATGCAGCGAGGGAGGCACAGGCCGGACGCCACGCGGCTCAGTTGCCCAGCGCGCGAATCAGTCGGTAGTTGTAGTCCAGCCCGTCGTAGAAGTACTGCACGCTGATCCGCTCGTCGCGCCCGTGCGCGCGGATGTCGTCCATATCGACGAAAATCGCCGACGCGCCGTAGGTCGGCATGCCCGCGCCGCGCAACGCCTTGCCGTCCGTGCCTCCGGTCTCCATCACCGGGATCACGGGAATACCCGGCCAGGATGCCCGGGCCACCCGCTCGACGGTTGTCATAAGATCGGGGGGAATCGGCGAGGCCGGATTCGGAGGATACCGCGAAGGCGGAGTCAGCTCGATCGGAAGGCCGGCCACCGCGCGGCTCAGCGCCTGGCGAACGTTCTCGAGCGGCTCATCCGGCGCCAGCCTGCAGTTCACGGTAGCCTCCGCACTCTGCGGAAGCGCGTTGTCGGCGTGGCCGCCGGAGAGCATCGTCGCCACGCACGTCGTGCGCAAAAGGGCATTGTAGAAGGGCACGGCTGAGAGCCTTTCCTCCGCGGCCGCGTCCGCCGTTCCCGATGCGATGGCAGTCATGTCGGCGGCCGTCTGCCCTTTTTCAATCGTGCCCATGCGCTCGAAATACGACTTCGTGACCGCGTTCAGGCGCACGGGGAACTTCAGGTCCCTCACCCGCACCAGCGCCTCCGAGAGCTGATAGATGGCGTTCTGCGGCACCGGCAGCGAGCTGTGCCCGCCGGCGTTCGTCGCGCGCAGTTTGAAACTTGCGTAACCTTTCTCAGCGGCTTGCACCGCGTAATACTGGCGGGCGCCGTTCTTCACCAGTCCGCCGCCGGCATCGGCATTGATGGCGAATTCGGCATCGATCAACTCGCGCCGGTTCGCCAGCAGCCACGCGATTCCATTCGGCCCGCGTCCGCCCTCTTCATCGGCCGTGAGCGCAAGAATCACGTCGCGCGAGGGGCGGTAGCCCTCCTGCTCGAGCCGGACGAAGTTCGCCACCATCAGCGAAGCATCGCCCTTCATGTCGAGCGTGCCGCGGCCGTAAAAGAACCCGTCCTTCTCGATCAGCGTGAACGGATCGAAGCTCCAGTCCTCGCGGCGCGCCTCAACCACGTCGATGTGGCCGATAAACAGCACGGGTTTGCCGTGTCCGGAGCCGCGCAGGCGGGCGACCACGTTGCCTTTCTGCGGTGCGGGCGCCATTACTTCAACGTCCGAATCGGGGAACCCGGCGGCCTTTAGCCGTCGCGCCACGGCCTCGGCCGCGCGCGTGTTGTCCCCAACCGAATCGGTGGTGTTTATCTCGACCAACTCCTTCAGGCACTGGCGGGCGAGGTCACGAGCGGGCTGCTGCGCGCTCGCCGCGCCGGCCAGCAATAGGGCTGCAGTGATAATGCGCATGGCGGAAACCTCATCATAGCGTGCGGCGCCGCTGCCCCCGTTACACGCGCTCCCTGTTGGGATTACACTGATCGAGGCGAACTCGCGCTGCTGCGCGTCGCCTGGAGGAATACGATGGCCCACACTGATGAGAGCGCGACCTCGCGCCGGGATTTCCTGAAGACTTCCGCAGCCGTGCCCGCCGCGGCGCTCGCGTCCGCCAGCGGCGTATTCGCCGCGGGCAGCGACGTCATCCGCATCGGCATGATCGGTTGCGGCGGGCGCTGCACCGAGGGCGCGCAGCAGGCGATGAACGCCGACCGCGGCGTGCGCCTGGTGGCGATGGCCGACATGCTGATGGAGCGCATCGTCGAGAAGCGCAAGTGGCTCCAGGAGAAGTGCCCCGGCCAGGTGGAGGTGAAAGACGACTACCGCTTTACGGGTTTCGACGCGTACAAGCACGTCATCGAATCGGCCGACGTCGTTCTCATCGCCAACGCGGCCAAGTTCCACCCGCTGCACATGACTGCGGCGCTCCAGGCCGGCAAGCACGTCTTCGTCGAAAAGCCGCACGGCATCGACCCCGCCGGCATCAAGATGGTGCGCGCCGGCGCCGCGCTGGCGAAAGAGAAAAAGCTCTCGCTGCTCTCCGGCCTGCAGAGCCGCTACTGGGTGGTTTATCGCGAGGCGATGCAACGCATTCACGACGGCGCCATCGGCGACATCATTGCGATTCAGGAGACGTGGCTGCGCCCGCCCTACGTAATGTATCCGCGGAAGCCGGGCCTGACCGAAGTGGAGTATCAGGCCAGCAACCAGTACCACTTCAACTGGCTCTCCGGCGACGATGTGCCCCAGACCCTGGTGCACAACTTCGACCGCGCGCGCTGGGCCATGCGCGACCAGAACCCGGTCCGCTGCTACGGCATGGGCGGCCGCTCCACGCTGCACGGCGAGATCTACGGCAACACGTTCGACCACCACGCCGCGTGCTACGAGTTTCCCGGCGGCGTGCGCCTCTATGCTTACTGCCGCACCATCGACAACTGCTACGAGGAGAACTCGAGCCTCGTGCTCGGCACCAAGGGCCGCGCCTACGTCACGCAAGGCCGCATTGAAGGCGAGAACCCCTGGAAGTGGGAGGGGCCGAAGATCCGTTCGACTCCGGATTTCAATCCTTACCAGGTGGAGCAGAACGCGCTGTTCAAAGCCATCCGCGCGGGCGAGCCCGTCAACAGCGGCAGCTACATGGCCGACAGCACGCTGATGGGCATCATGGGCCAACTGAGTTGCTACACCGGCAAGGAAGTTACGTGGGACCAGTTGCTCGCCTCGGACTTCCACTACGGGCCGAAGCCCGAGGACGTCCGGGCGGACATGGAACCTCCCGTGAAGCCCGACGCCGACGGCATCTACCCGGTCTACACGCCGGGTGTGACGAAGCTGTTGTGAAGGGCTGACGTCGCCGCACGGGCTTGTGGCCCCGCGGCACTGCGATGGCGGGCGCGACGTGTCGGGCTGAGTGTTCATTTTTGGGATTAGGTTCGTTTTGCACGGTTGTCTGCCGCTCGATGGCGGGGCTGCGCCGTGGGTTCATCTCCGCAAATTGGGTTCGTCCGGCAAACAGCAGAGCAAAACGGGTCAGCAAAACGGGTCAGCCTGAACTAGCAAAACGGGTCAGCAGCAAAACGGGTCAGCAGCAAAACGGGTCAGCCTGAACTGAGCGATTTATTCGAGAGCCCAGGAGCACAGGAGCAAAGCAAAACGGAGCAAAACGGGAGCAAAACGGGAGCAAAACGGGTCAGCCTGAACTGAGCGATTTATTCGAGAGCCCAGGATGGGGCCGCCACGATTGGACGGCACAGGAAGGAACCCGCCAGCGACCGTCACCGAGCAACTGCCGCTGTTTGCAGAGCGGACATGACGGCCGGAAAAATCGCGCGGTTCAGGCTGACGGGTTTTTCCACTACAAGCTGCGCGCGGCGGCCGCTCTGCCGAAGATCCGTTTCCAGGACCTGCGCCACTCCGCCGCTTCGCTGCTGCACGCTTCCGGGGTCCCCTCGGAGGCGATCCGGCAGCTGCTCGGGCACGCCTCGGTGCGGACGACCGAGGAGATCTACACCCACCTGACGACCGATCTCGAGCGGGCGGCGGCCGAAAAGATGGACGAGATTGTTTCGGCGTAGCTGTCACGGCAGCTGTCAAAACTCACGAAGAAAAGGCGAAATAGCCTGGAAGTGATTGAAAGCAATGGTGCGCCCGGACAGATTCGAACTGCCGACCTTCTGGTTCGTAGCCAGACGCTCTATCCAACTGAGCTACGGGCGCGCACGGCGCGCTAACAAGCGGCTCGGAAGCCGCGCGTCAACGCCAGAACCCAATGTAGCGAGTTCACAACCAAAACTCAACCTCGCGGCACTGCGCGGGTGCGCGACTTGAAAGTGGCGAGACTCCGAATTCCGAAAGAAAACGCGGGAATCTCGATGCCGCAATCGTCGGCCCGAACTGTGGATACCGATTGATCGCGTGGCATATGGGCCACCCTAGCGTCCGGAACTCGCCCCTACCGAGGAATGATCCATTGTGAGCTGCAGTATCCTCGCTCTCTCCAGTTCTTCGTTTGGCCCTCTCCTGCCTGACGGAATACCTCGTGTGTCACGGCTACCAATCCAGGCGGGCGCCAACCTGGCCCACGCGGTTGCCGGAGTTCTCCTGGCCCTGCGCTTGAGTGATTCTGCCGAAGCTGACCGGGGAATCCACCTGAGTCGGCAGAGGATAGAAATTGGGATGATTGGCAATATTTGTGAAGGTGCCTTCAATTCGCATTCTCAACTTCTCGGTAATTGAGAAAGACTTGAATAACCCGGCCGCCACCGTCGCGATTCCCGGCCCTCTCAAGATCCCGACCCCGGAATTGCCGAACCGGCCTGCTCCCACAGGGGTGGGTTCGAATGCGGTGATATCGTACCAACGGTCTGGCGTGGGATTCGGAAGATTACCATCGCCAATGCGGTCCGGCCGCGAAATGCGTCCTCCCCATGCGTTCGACTGGTCATATCGAGGCCCAATCAGCGCCGTCTGGAATGGTCCTGACTCCAACAGCGTGATCATGCTCAGATCCCAGCCGCCCAGAAGAGCGTTGGCAAGCTGGTTCAGGTGGGCCGCAAGCTGCCGTCCCTTACCCCACGGCAACTCGTAAATCCCTGTGAGCAGGAACCGGTCAGGCCGCGACCCGGCGAGGTTGCCGCGGTCGAGCCGGGTATTGAACCGGTCTGTGATCCTATTGGGCAGGGCCTCCGGCGGAAACGAAAGGCCCCCCTGGCCCCCCTGGAAGCTGCCGGCGTTCCCGATGTTTTTCGAAAAGACATAGCTGGCCTGAAAGAACAGACCCCTGGAAAACCTGCGCTCAGCCTCTGCCTGCAGAGCCTCATAGCTGGCGAAGCCGAGGTTCTCCCACATTTGGACAAAGCTAAGCGCCGGGTACGGACGGCGGGTCGAGGAGTGTGGCGTCGTGCCGGCGTGCTGCTGTTGGTAGCCCACAAGCTCATTGAGCCCGACCGAATGCAGGCCGATGTAACTGAGCCGCAGAGTCGTTCTGGAAGTAACGGCATGTTCGACCGTGAAATTCCACTGATATGATCGCGGATCTTTGTAGTTAAGATCCATCCCGTACCCGAAACCTGCAGTTCCAGGCGCCGGCAACGCAAACGGGCCACTCGCAACCAGGGGCAGAACGAAGTGCGGGGCAATGCCGGGGCCTTCGTAATTCAAAGAGTCTCGTATGTCCGTGGTGTGGATGCCCGTGGGTCCGTATGCGGTAGCTCCCAGGATCGTCTGCGTGAACTCGCCGAAGCCTGAGCGCACGACCGTCTTGTTATTCGCAAACGGACGCCAGGCAAAACTCACGCGCGGCGCCCAGTTACCGTAGTAGGTTTTGCGGAGCCCCTGGCCTAGTCCCGCCTGGCTGGCAGTGATGATCCTGGTGCAGGGAATCTCGGTGGTCGTCCCCGGGCAGGCATTGATGCCCGCCAGAAAACCGGGTGCGGCAGGAAGCGTATGGTCGGGGACAATAATGTCTCCGTTAGCCGTGTTGAAATTGGTGATGTTACCGGACGCTTCGGTCATCGGCGGATGCAACGTCCAGCGAAGGCCGAAGCTTATCGTGAGGCGGTCGTTCACGCGCCACTGATCCTGCCCGTAGAAGTGGCCGTGACTTGCCGTCTCGTTCAGGTTCGGCCCAATGAGTCCATATTCGGAATCATCAGGCAGGCCCAGCAGGAGGTCGGAAAAGGCATTCCCGCTGAAGGCGCCCTGGCTAAAGAAGAAAGACCCAAAGTCATCGCCACCGCCAAAGCTCATCACCGATTCCCAGCCAATGTGGCGGATATCAGCACCGAATCTCATGCTGTGGCGGCCGCTGGTCCAGCTCAGATTATCTGTGGGTGGTTATTTACTTGACTCAGGTTGCAGCGCCCGCCAAGGTCTTCAGTGGACCGGCGCAAACGCTCACCGGCAGCCGCCTGGAAGGTCGGTCGCGGTCCG
>Ga0209777_10000829_pt1 | contig 47773 bp, 66 predicted proteins | sample FrelakmetHBP12HB_FD_187147 | JGI IMG/M metagenome (GOLD analysis project Ga0209777, IMG submission 187147) | Freshwater lake sediment microbial communities from the University of Notre Dame, USA, for methane emissions studies -HBP12 HB (SPAdes)... | ecosystem: Environmental > Aquatic >... | reverse complement strand
TGGTATACTTCACCGATTTCGTCAAGGGTTGTGCCGGTAGCATTGGGCAGCGTCAAGTCGTTAGTGGCATTCTTTATCGCTCGGTATGATTGATCGAGTACGGTCGCCCAGGACCATATCAAACTGTTTATGACAGAGTCCGCCGGTAATCTTGATGCCGCGGCGAGTATAACAAAGATTCCCATGTCGTAGTGCTGGATGGGAAGGAGGAACGTAGTGTCCATTGTGTACTGATGGGCAACGTGTTTCAGTGATAGGAAGTCTGAGTCAATGGGCAAAAGTGGACTCGCCAAAATACGCATTCTGGTGGCGTAGAACCGATTTATTTCGTATGTGTTGGGATCGGTTCCAATAAGCGTTCCCTGATCGATGGTGTAGACGTTGTTTTCGTCTATGGTGTATGAAACTTCAATAGTTGTGTATGAAGATCCTACGCCTGGATCGCTATTGACACCACTTATACCGATAATCATGAAACGTCCATTTACTCGTAGATTACTGATCCATTATCTTTCACTGTGAGTGTTCGGGTTGCTGTTCGTATGAAGTAGTCACAGGTATGAGTTGTTGAAGTCTTTCTTTTGAGATGCACGACACGGTTTAGACCCATTTCAATATCGCAGTCCAGGCATTGTACCTGGCCTTTCGAGGTTACTCGATGTTCTAATTTGTACTGATCGCACCGAGCACAGTACCATTCATCGCGGGTGCCACATTTCGGGCACTCTGCATACTTCGTACCGTCTACGTGTTTGAATTCGTTGCCACAGATATCGCATTTATAATAGTCGAAGATTGTTAGGTCGCCGGTTAACCCTGCTTCAGCGGTTTCACCGGGTTTCAGTCTGAATATAAAAGTCGGGTTAGTTGTTGCTATTGCTGGTGTCCCTTTCCGGATGACTTTCTCTGCAAGGTCAACCGTGAATGGTACCAATGATACTTGTAGGAGTTCGTCACTGTTTGCATTCCATCTCGTTGACTCGCCTGTGACGAAGTCAAACTGTGGAATCACGGTTACACCGTCGGATAGAGTTTTCAACCAATAATATTCGAGTGTTGGACTACTCATAAAATCTCCACTAACACGTTCAGAACGTGATAGTCAAAGTTATGAGAGACGTAAAACGAAGAAGAGAATGTAAAAAAGAAAAAAAGGATGTACCTATCTAGGTACCTTTTTCATGACGGTTTCGGCTTTCTCGCCTAAATCAAGGAAGAATGCCAATGCTAGTATCAGAATGAAGGCTACAAATAGTCCCATTCCGGTCATGAGATTTGCTAGGACAGTTACACCGAGTGCAGCGAACACCGCAACTACCACAAAGAACATCATAACATAGTATAGATTTTCTTTTACCATGTGGTCTGCGTCTGCTGCGTCCACCTTGAACATTTCGGCGATTTTAGCATTTAAGCCTGCGACGCCTAATGCGCGTGTGCTGACGCCGGCGGCAATCCTAGCCAGGAGAAATCCTACGACTAGAACGAGTAACGCCTGCGCGATGTTCGGCGCAAAAGTCGTTATGTATTCGACTATGGAATCTAAGAATAACATTTTATCACCAAGTTAATTGGAACGTAAAAGTAACATCAGTACGTAACTCAACACTACCAAAGGCTTTAAATAGTAGAAAAGTAGTTAATGGTATATGGCTAAAAAGAAAGAAGAGAAGATGTGTTGCTACTTTGTTGATAGAGACTGTACCGAGAAATGTCGTTCTTGGGAGATGTGGACACCAGAAGAAGGATAAAAATATCCGGTGTGTCGCAGACTCCAAGCGGATGAAGCCTGCGGGTACGGTTTAGGTGTGATGGGTGAGGGAATGAACCATCTGGCTTACGCTGTTGCGATGGGACCACAAGCAGTGGAATGTCACTGTGAGGATTGCGAGGCGAAAAGAAAAGAAGATGAAGCCCTCGTCGAGAAGTCAGAGGCTCGGAGTTATGGTTAGGAGGTAAGCATATGCAAATACAACAGATTAATTGCTCGATAAAGATAAAACGGATTGACATTGGATATGACGAGGCCGTCAAACTGTGTGAAACTGAGTTCTGGAAGGATTGGACAGCACAAGAGATCGCGGAGTTCCAGATGTACAATTCACGACTCTTGATGCCGTGGGCTGTGTTCCATGATGCGGTAAGCGAAACTCTTGGACGCCCGGTTTGGACACATGAGTTTGCGTCAGATGAACTTCGCGAAGAGTTGAAAGGTAAGCGGTCACGGGCGACGTTTGAAGATGTCCTGGGGTTGCTTCCTCCTGAGCGGACAATTGTGGCGATTGTGTGATCACAGGCTTACGAGTGGGTAGGCCTGTGTGTTGAAGTTTATGGTCGGTTAAGGAAATCCGGATTGTATATTTTTTCTACACCGCGTGCAATATCCCATGCGATATCGTCAAGACTATCGAGATGGTTGGATAAAATTTCCAGCGCCTTCTTCAAACATTGTTTCCTATGTTCTAACCTATATTTGCCTAATTTGCCACCTAGCAATAGTTGTATATCAATTTCGTCGCCTTCACCTCCAATCTCACAACAATTTGGATCTGGCCACACATTATCTGTAATGGCAGCTGCTGCAGCCGGAGCAACCGCTATTATTAGCTTTTCTTCTGTAGTCAGTGTTTTAGGTCTATCATATGTACACCAACCTGTTATATGTTCGTTCTGCTCTCCTTTTGTGCGTTCTTTTACGTCTTTTGGTGTAGGCCACGGATCTGTCCAAGCCATGGCGTTTATACATCCGAATGATAGTGCTACAACCATGTGAGAGGCTTCATGTAATGCTGCTTTGTAATAATGTTGAACCAAACATTCCGGACAGATTTGAAATTGAAAGAAAGGGACTAGATCCTTTCCTCCGGTTGGTGCATTACAGAAATCGCATATTCTACATTTAGTTGGCATGTCTATCACCTATACTCACGATAGGATAATACTGCACATTGAAGTCTATACTGGGATTCATGGCCCAATGATGATCGAGTAGGTTGAACCAATACCATCTATTGAAGTTTGTTCGACTGTGACAACTATTACACAGCGGTATTACATGCCATTGACGTTCTCTGTCGTCGTAATCTAGTATTATTCGAAGATAATCTGTGGTATGCGTATCTAATCTATTTCCGTTCTCTTGCTCATTTTTGTCACATGTGAAACATTTTCTGCCAAAATGATCTCTTACGTCTTCCTGAAGTTCTATATAAGTTGCATGTCTATAAGGCAACCCTCCTCTCCAATTTCCGTGTTCTTCACCTGGATGTCCATACTTGGTTTTTCTCTCGACAATTGTCATATTATCGTTTGTATCGCACAGTGTTTCTATTTGTTGTGCTATCTGTTCGTCTGATGGATGTATCTTATAACGTGGATTCTTCGGACCTGTCATGTCTATAGAATGTTTCTTACACTGCTCAGGGCGTTTATCTTTATAGCCACCTAAAGCAGTTACAGACTTACTGATTTTATCTTTGGTTGACTGTGGAGTCGCTTTGCCGGTGTGCCAGTGTAGGTCGCCTGAGTGAGCCTCGGATCCAATTCTTATAGGGATATCTAAACGTTTCAGGGCTTTAGCCACTGTCTCTTGTTGACACCCGATAATTTCTGCGATCTTTGGTGTTGATAGCCGTTCCACTATGTACTTCTGATAGAGCCATTCTTTGTTTTGACATAAGGCCGGTGGTCTTGTCATTAAATTTACCAATTGCTTTATAAGTGGTTCAAGTATATAAAGCTTTTGGTTGATGTTAAAATAAAGTATTAAAATAAAAATATTAATAAAAAAGTAGGAAAGTAACCTAAAAAGCGGTTACTAATATTTATATTTAAATCTCATCATATCTGAAAGTCAAAGTTTCGTTGGGTTTATCCCCCTGCGTAGCATCAGTCCCCAACATCACCTGACTAACAACATGGAACGAGTGAGTATCAGTTGTGTATTCTCTTGGGTCCACCAATAGGGGAGCCAAAGATGTGAACGTATCGGCATTCACCGGTGGTGTCGGCTGCGATGAAGTCGGGTTGTAATACACGTGTCCGCCTGAAGCGGTAGCCGCATAAATTGCGTAACCGGTTTCACCGACACTTCCGCCCGCAGCCTGATAAGACGCGGTGGGGCATCCATGACCGACGCTCGCGCCATTGGCTTTCTGAGCAACAAACAACCCACAGCTCGCACCAGGAGTCCAGTTCGTTGCAATATGTCCAGAAGTGTACCACCTGATATTGCTTATCTTCGTTCCAATTCCAGTCCATGCTATTCTGTGATTCTTCCAATAGGAATAGTTATTTCCAGAAGTCGGAACCACACAAGGGTTGCTATCGCCGGGCAAATATGCGTCGACGGTTGCATACCTTCCAGAAGTGATGAGAGTCCACGTACCGAAGCCGTCAGTACCCGCACCATTTCCCTCATATACACCTACAGTTGCTACCATGGGTCTTTACCTCTAAATAATTTTGAATTCATTTGTAATCACTTTTTCTCTTTAGTCAATGCAAAATCTCGTAAGCCTGTCAATTGACCTACAATGTAATTAGTCACGTAAATTTATCTTTTGAAGGCCGCGGAAACCAGTCTACCGATTTTCTCGGAAACACTATCATATATCCCTTCGATTTCCTCGTCGTAGGTGCTCCTCATGAAGCTCCTCTCAGGTATCACAATTATACTGTAACCCTGGTGGAGTCTGCCTTCGTTATCCTTATTTCTGGTTGTCACGGTTCTGACTGAGCCGAATTCGTTTGCTGCGGCATAAGTCGCGACACCCTCTTCAAAAATCCCGACACCGATATCAATGGAATCGTCTTCCTCGGCTAGCACGTGAACTTCCACCGAACCTATCATGGTACCTGTATCATATAGGGTCTTCTTTGATCCTTTTGCCTTTGCGGTCGATGGAGCGTTCGGTGGTGGAATATTACTGTTGATTTTTTCAACGATTTTCGTCCGGAGATCATCTGCGGCTCCCACCATAATCTTTCTTATACCTTCGTCCATCAGAACCCCATGTCTCCTCTTCTTCGCCCGGTACTCGGAACTAATGTTTGAGCGCCTGCACTCGACCACGCGAGTTCGGGATACACATAGTTGCGGACCCAGAACTGATCGAGATAATAGTTGCAGTTGGTGATGTAATATTCTCCAACTACACCCACGTCAGTAAAATATGTAGTAGGTCCCAAAGTCACCCCGAGCGCATTTACCAACGCAGCGGTACCTTTATTTCCGTTACTCACGTATATCCAACGATAAAGGCCATTGACTAAATCTAGTGCAACGTCGAACTTATACCATGTATTCACTGAGTTATAAGTGTCCGTTGGTAATGCATAAGGAGACTGATCTCTATAATACTGGAAACGACCACTCATTCTCAATGATGCAAAAGCACTTGAATCTTTGTCATGTGATACCAATCCGGAAACATCATAGGTACTATAGCTATTTTTATAAATATAACCGTGTATCAAATGACTTCCAATGAATTTGTTCCAACGCAACTTGGGAGAAGGAGCAACAGCTGTATCAGGAGACATTGCTGCGTATGCTCCTTCTTTTGCTATCGTTGGTTGCACTGTCCACGTTCCTACATCCCACTTGGACAGATCATCGGTTTCGAAATCGTCACCGAACATGAACGCAGATGATATATCACTGCCGTCCTTTTCGCCGACCTTATCATAGTAGATGTAACAATTGGCGTAGTCAGGATGAGCGATCACCTTAACCCACCAAGGGCCGGTTGCACTTTCTCGATAGAACGGACAGATCGTCCTCTTATTATTCTGCGTAAACCGGATATCCTTTGTGAGGTCTTGGCATGCTCCATTGCAGTGAATATTTCCGGTCGTATTCGCTGCTGTTGTGTTATCAACGTTCAGAGAAAGCGAGTACATATCTTCGTTCAGACAACTCCAGGTTAGTTTGGGAACGTCTGGGTACGCCTGAACGCGGACAATAATATCGTCAATGAAACTCGTATACATGTCTGACAAATTCGAACTCTGTGGGTCTATCGGTTTGATCTCGATCTCAGTAAAAACCGTGTTTGATGTTATTGCGTGGTTTGTTGCGCTTTTCAACGGAGCTGACCCAAAGTATTGACCGTCAACCACCAGGTTTACGGTCGCATTAGCAAAGTCTACATAAACCTGACAGTGATACCAGGCGTTAGGGTTATACCAGGCTTGACCAAGAGCAATCCAAGACGTTCCACTCCAGAACTGGAAGTAAGAATAATACATTCTAAACGGCATTATAGACTCAACCGGACCTCTCAACACTATTGTGTTGCACCAGTATCCAGAGATTGTGGTATTCGCATAAAAATCTATCAGAAGCGGTTGAGTGGAATCAATTGCTAGATGCTTGATAATTCCTGCTGTTCCTGGTGTAGATTTCGCGGAGTACACACCGTCATACTTTGAAGTACTCTGAACAGACCACGTAGCAGGAACCGTATCCCACGCACCGCCAATTCCATATGGGTTGGTGAAATCCCCGGATTTGAAATTGTCTGTGAATAGGTAGGTTGTATTTTCCCTGAACTTCTCTCCTATCATGGTGGGCCACGTAGGTTCTGTCGTTGTATTAGACGTACCAGCGACTATACACGTATAGATGTAACCGTTTCGGGTAGTTGGCACGCATAAATCTTTCGCGGCATATGAATGGTTTGGTAGCCATTTCGCTGGTGTCGTGTAAGACATTTCCACCCGGTAATTGTAGTGAGAAATATCCTGTGGAATATAATCGGTTTTAAACCAGAGTGCAATAATCTCTCGGGAACTCACTGCTACGGAGTCTGTTCCGGTGTTGTTGGAAAGTCGACCTTTAACTGTATGCACCGCGGCACTCACTGTCTTCGAGAAGAATGCCACCATACTATTCGTGTAATAGTAGTTTGCACCCGATCTCCTGATGCTCATCGCGTCCACATTATCTATCGCGATCCCGTACCGTTCGCCGGTGACTGCTGAATCAACGGTTCGCTGCATTTTTGCGAAAGCAAAACATTCTCGGGCATCAGGTAAGGTTCTAGAAACAGTGATCGCGGTATCATCCTGTAAAGAGCTGGATGTTACTGAGAAAGGCGTGGATGAGGATAAGTCGTCGATTAAGGTATCATTAGAAAGAAGGAGATAACCAACATATCTTTTGTCGATTGTTCCACTGCCTATTGAGACAGATATTGGTCTGAAATATCCGCAAAATGTATGTATTGAAGCTGTCGCGCTTTTTACTGCGACTGCAAGGTTTGATAAAGCATAGAGTACATATGACGGTTCTTTGCTTACATTTCCGTAGTTGGTTCCGTCGAAGTTGATAGCAATTTCTATACCTAACCCGCCGTCCCCGTCATTATTCGTGGTGGCATAGAGAAGCAACGCCTTACACGGCGCAGATGGAGTGAACGGTAGATCCGATGCGGTATCTTTGAATAGTGCGTAGGATGCGTTGCTGATCACATTAACGAAGCTCGACCGGTATCCGAATTCGTTCCCGTCGAAGATCATGATGAGCAACGTTCTATTTGATATTGTCGTGGTATGTGTGTCTACGGTTGCCGCAAATTTACCCTTGATAGTATGGCTACCTGCGCCAAGAGATCCTACCCAGAAAGTCGTATTCCCAGTACAGTAGTTTGTGGCATACGGACTATCAGAGACTTGGGAATAATTAACACCATCAACTGAAATACAGATAGTTGCACCATGGGAGTAGACGGCTTCTGTGTGCGCGGAGTTTCCAGAATACAGCACTAGGACTGTTTGTGTGCCGGTCAGAGTAAAAGTTTGAGAAGCTTCAGTATCATCCGTTAATGTTGATGATGTGGTGGTAACTACATTACCGCTCTGAACAATGTACTTCTTTTTGTATTTCAGAAGAGTCATTTTGACCTACAGTCTACGAATTGTCAAGAATAAATCCAGGCTTTGTGCAAGGTCATTAGCAGTTACATTTATTGCGAGCCAATCTCCCTTATTTATGGAGGTGGTCCACCCAGTCAGAGTAGTGCTATTCGCATTTGTGACCGTCGCTATGGCAGGTTTTGCGGATGCACATATTGAATTTCCAGCAGTCGGCGCATAAGTATCGCTCTTGATGACGTCAATGGTAGCCGTTGCGGTGGCTAAAGGAGTCGCCGAAGACTCGATAAGTTCCCAGCCAACGATTTCGTACATACCCTGGGATTGCTTGAAAGAGCCGGGGACTATTCCTGTCCCGGCCACCAAATCTCCACTTCCTGCACCAAATTGCAGTTGTTTCGGCGTATCCCATTCAAGGTCACAGAAGTATGAAGCTGGTACACCAATCCCCTCATTCACGGTAATCTGATCGAAATATACAACATCAGTGGAAGTGTCAGAGCCGAGTTTGAGCACAACGTTAGTTGGCGTTCCGTCTGTTGTGAACGTCCCAGTTATAGCAATCCATGTCGCGGATGTCGTTGTAACGGAAAGGTTACTGGAAGCTCCGGTTGTCCATGCTTTGGCAGTATCACCGGATGTTGCCATTGCAAGACATCTGAAAGTGTAGGTTGTACTCGCTTTGAGATTTTTCAAGGTCTGTGAAGAACCTTCGTTGCCTGCACCGGCACTTATTACTTTAAGGCAATACCCGTTTCCACTTACCGGAACGTGGAAAGCGTCTCTGGGGGCCGTAGACGTATATGATGATACAGTGGCGGTTCCCAGAGTGGTCCATCCTAGAATGGAGGTACCAAGCAGATATTCAAAACTTGAGTTCCAGACGTAGTTTCGCTGTATAGCTTTGAGTGATTCCAATTCCGTACGAACAGATTTTTCTGTTGGAACGGTCGTGTCGAGGCCCGGATTTGCAATAGTTGTTACAACTGAAGATGCTTTCACTTGTGCATCGTTGGTCACGTTGCCCAGACCTATTTTCGTCGGCGTTGTGGCATACATCGCGACTGAGTCAATTGAAGCGTTGAGAATTGTAGTTGCGTTAGCGGCTACATATATCCTTGCTAGAATCACGCCGGTCGGAATAGACGGATTAGGATACGGCGTATTCATCATTTTGAAATTGGTGACAGGTGGATTACCAGGCAGAACGGCTGCGGCGGTGCCCTTAATGACGTGAGCGTTTCCACCACTATCAAGGTATATTATATCGAATCTTGGTAATGAAGTCGATGCGTCGATAGTCACGTTGCCACCAGCAACGGCTGTAGTAACACCACCGTATAATATTGACCCCGCATCCACAGTTATTCCCATTGTAGGGGAGGCTTGTTGTGTGACGTCACACCCCGAGATTACTCCGTATCCTTCGTTGACACGGGTCATCGACTGTATGTGCGTTGTTGTTAGGATTTCTCCCTTCAATATTGACATTTGAGCGATAGTTGCCATAATTCATCCTGATAAACATTTATTGCGGATCACTTGATCAAGTCAATATAACAGGAAACGTAAAATTGTGTTTGACCGTAAGCTATAAATACTCTCAAAATAAATAGATAAATACATGCCGTGCGGAATTTATGTAAGAAGAAAGGGTTCCAAGAAAGAACCTAGAGAAACTAGATTGTGTGACAATCTAGATTGCTGGAATCTTATTGAAGTTTGTTCTTGTCGACTAAGATCTTTTAATCATCATTTTTGTGATAATAAATGTCGTGGTATCTGGTTGATGGAAAACAGTCCTACAAAGAAAAGAGATGTTGCTTTGAAACAAGCCGAAACTCTTAGAAATTTTCTGAAACAACATCCAACACTAATCGAGAATCTTAGACTAAGGATGACTGGTGAGAGCAGTCCTATGAAAAGACCTGATGTCGTAATGAAGGTTGTCGCGGGCAGGAAGAAATGGTGTGAAGAGCATCCTGATGCATGGAAGGGAGAGAATAGTTGGAATTGGAAAGGCGGCGTCAGTTACGAACCTTACTGTCCGAAATTCAATAGTGAATTCAAAGAGAGAGTGAGGGCATATTTCGATTATGAATGCATAATATGTGGCAAGTCTGAGGAAGAGAGCGGATGTAGATTATGCGTACATCATGTAGAATACAACAAGCAAGCATGTTGCGATGGTGAACCAGTTCACTTTGCTGCGTTGTGTAGGAAATGTCATGCCAAAACAAATCATGATCGCAATAGATGGGAAAATGTGTTGCATATTATTATACACGAAATATATAATGACAAATCTTACTTTACAAAAAAAGAGTGGTCTACTTTGGGTCAAATTCTATAATACTTAATGTCAGAGTTCCCAACCAATTTCCCATATAGGGTTGATCTGGTTTTACCTCTTCAGATATTGAGTTCACGAATATCCGATACGTGGTTTCAATGTGTTCTGCGTCTTGGAATAATTTGTGCATTCTGTTGATTACGGACCAACAATATGCGTCTGTTTGCCCCTTTCCGCAGAGTACGACTATCTGGAAATCCGCTTCAGTCTTGATAAGACTCCTATAAGTGGATAGAAAGTATGACGTGGTACTGACTTTCAATGGAACTACACCGACTACAGTTTTACTCGTTCCGTTGAGGAGCATGTCTGTTCTTGGATATTCCGCTCTGTACTTACTTTCAGTTAGGGAGTTTAGAACGGGGTCCGCGACCATTGTATCCATTATGAATTTTGTAATGTTATCGGTCATGTTTGCACGTCCGCTTTGCTCATCACACGAAATGCCCATTCGATTGGTATATTCGATATTGGTAGGCAGATCTTGTCGAAGTCACTGACTGGCACCCAAACCTCGTTTTCGTATCCAGGACTGATCAAAACCTCCATATTCTTGTAAACGGGTGCTTTTATTGGCGCTCGAACGTAATGTCCTACATTTGTCAATAGACCGTAGGGGTCGGGCATTATTTGAGCACTTAAGCCATTGATAGTGGAAAACACGCATGGATATGGGTCAGATGTTGCTCTCCAATAGATTGGTTGATAGGCGTCGTCTATTGCCGTTATGTTTATTGTGCTGCCTAAGAAGTAGCTTCTGGATCCTAAGTATGTGATTGAGTCGTAGAAGTTCTTCGAGTAGCTGACTTCTTCTGCGGTGCATGTAACGTTTTCAGATTTAGAAACGCCATTAATGAGACCGGTTATTTTTATGCCTGTTACGATTGTGGTTCCTTTTGGTGATATCATCAAGCGGAAAGGGATGTCGGGTTGCGTTGTTGTGGGTAGCATGTTGCGTTCGGTGTTGCCGGAGTAGAGACTATTTGTTTGCTGTAGTATAGTCATACTATGGGTGTATCTTGTTCTTCCCCGGGCTCTATTTCGAACGGTCATGATATCATCATACAGGAGAACGTAAAAGGTCAATAGTTCCTGTCGTTGTAGTTGCCGTAGCCGCCATAGAATCCGCTTTCTGTGGTTTCGTTGCTATCGAATCCATCATCCGCGAAGTCGAAAGCAGGTATTTGTGTCTTCTTGAAGCGTCTTGGGTAATGCTTGTGGTCCTTCATCATAACGAGGTCCTTCTCTCCCATACGTATTCCGGATCTTGCAGTATATAGCCAAGATTCGTATAATGTGTCGAGCAATTTGTTTATTGCAGCACGAGGTCCGGTGTCAACACCCCGCGTTATACTAACTCCAGACCCCATAGATTCAGACTTGAAGTTCCAGTCTGGGTTGCCCATTTCGTAATAATCTGCAACCAAGTGACATAGCAACATATTGCTTTGGTTAGTTGTTATGTAATCTGTTGGTACGTGTTTGGCGCCGACGAGACGTTCTAGTTCGTCCTGAGCGAGCCCAAGGTATATACCAAATTCCTCTGCGCTTATGTTCGCGTCGTCGTTGGCAGCAGGACTCTCGGAAGCTTCGTCATCGGTTTGAAGAGTGATACCCCAATACAAGACTTTGAATAGACCCTCTATGGAGTCGATATCATCAGTTGAATAGCTCGGTAAGACTGTTACCGCGATGGCATCTCCAAGCAACTCTTCGGATGGTCTTTCGACATATGCTTGTAAAATGTATTCTCCCAATTCATCAAGATCGCCTTCTACGGTGGTGTATGTGATTGATTGGGTCGTGACTGTATTACCACTGCCATCCAAATACGTATATACGGTAGCCGGCCAAGTCACAAATGTGTTGCTCGGTTTCTTAACTCGTATCTCTAGTAAAGTGGCAGTGCTAAGGTCGATTCCGGTATCGAGCCGAACACCTACTCCTATCATTCCCTGGTATATCGTCCTTGAAGTTCTGGCATAGTCATCAGTCATTTTGGGACCCTCGAAATAGTTGCAACGTAAATTACCAAAAGCTTTAAATACTAATAGCGTTTAGTGTTTGCTGGAACGGGGTAGGATAGCTAGGTAGACTAGTGGGCTCATAACCCATCGACGGCAGTTCAAATCTGCTCCCCGTTATTAGGGGCCGTAGCACAACCGGAAATGCGCTTCCGTTGCAGGGAAAGGACTGAGGATTCGAGTTCCTCCGGCTCCATGAAAAAGCATTTACGGGAGGTCTATATGTATAATCCGAGAGACGGCACGCATGATGACGAGGCAGTCGTTGAACATGCACCAAAATTGGTAAGCGATGTAATCGCGATGGACATATTTAGGACAGAACTCGCTGCACAGCCCGCATACGTTCCTAAGTACGGACCCGATCCCATGGGAAGAGTGTTCTTGGGTAAGGTGCGCGGCGTCGACATCGATAAAGAGGCTCTTATACTAGGCGGTATCTGCCTGGTTGGTTGCATCGTTATGGCGATCGTGTTTTGAACATTAGAGTGAATTATGACTGCGTGTGGCAGAGAGGTCGAACGCGCCAGGCTGTAGACTTGGTTTCATCACCGGTTCGAATCCGGTCACGCAGATTTGGGCATGTAGTATAGCCTGGATAATGCGCTTGCCTACGAAGCAAGTTGCCGCGTGTTCGAGTCGCGCCATGCCCGTTGGAGATACGCATGTTATCTAAGCAAGAACAAGAAGAATCAGACAGAGCCAGAGAAAAGATCAAGAAACTATTTCCGAAGGAAGAGAAAGAGTCGGGACCGTAGTGTAGTCTGGATAGCATAGGTGGTCTGGAACCATCTGGTCGCACGTTCGAATCGTGCCGGTCTCATTTGTCGGTATGGCTCAATGGTACAGCGGGAGGTTGCTAACTTCCTGAGCCGGAAGGCTCACATGCGTTCGATTCGCATTACCGACGTGGACGGGAGAGTAGACTGTCGTCAAGTCGATAGAAATGGGTCTGATCCGCCCTAACACTATTCGAAACTAGCAGCAGTAAAACACTTGCCTAAGGACAAGCTCGTCCAGCAATAGATGGTTATTTCGATAGGAGAATAAATAATGAGTGAATACTCTAAGTTTTGGGATGAGACTGTGAAACCAGCCGCATTGGATCTCATAGAAATCGCAACAACGGATAAAGTGGCAACCGAATATTATGTAGGCGGGATGATCTGGGCAGTCGAGCATGACATTGCCGATGGTAGAGAACCAGGACTAAACTCTGGTAACGCGCTATTACAGGTTCGAGGTGTCTTTTCTGATGATGGGTATTTTGAAGCAATACATTCTGAAACGCCTGTAGAAGAGATAAACAAGATGAAAAATTTGTCGAAACTAATCGATGAAATGATCAATAAAGGAAGGGAATAATGCACGGAGATGTCATAAAAAGAATGATCGGATTGTGCAATAAGTGCAACCATCCCGTTTATTCTGTCACAAGAGAGGGATATCGATGTTTCGAGATAAGATACAGTTGCGAGCACAAAGGTGCGGGATACCATGATCCGGCTGTTTGTTCCGTTAGCGGGTAAGTGGTACGATCTATTCGCGTCCGGCGAAAAAACGTGGGAACTCCGCGGCATCGGCAACCAGTTTAACGAGAAGCAGGTTCAAATAGGTCGCGAAGTGGAGATACGGCGAGGCTACTCTGCTAAACCGTTATTCGGAACTATATTCGGCATCTTTATAGTCAAGGACTATGATGAACTTCCAGAGTACGTCAAAGATGGAGTGTTCCCGAAAAGTATCAGAAATGACATTAAAACTTTGGAATTCCTGAGAGCTTACCGAGAAAAGTACAGAGAAAGAGGGTTGATTGCATTTAATATAGTAAATTTGAAGAAGAAGGAGGACGTAAATGACTAAAACAAAGATACGCATCGAGGTAGATTGTGAAGAGAAACACTGCGGCGAGTGTGAGTGGCTATCTTTCATGGCGAAAAGCAGCGAAGACAATTATGTAGACCCGGTCTGCGATCTCTTCGTTGAGGATCTTGCTCCTGATAACGAGAAGACATTCAGAAGCGAGAAATGCCTGAATGCTCAGGTCGGACCAAAAGCTTAAAATACTAATAGCGCGTTTGGTGCTTTATGGAATCTTTGGCAAGGAAAATTACAAAGCTCGGTAGAGAATATACGGGCGAGACTCATTCAACAACGCTTGCGGATATCCGGCAACTGGAAAAAGAAATTGAGAGGTTGGATAATGTCATCGCGAGCAACGGAAATCCGAACAGACTCGGCAAGTTTTTTTCGGGAGAATCACCCGCATCTGAATCTATCGAAAGGCCTCCCGAAAAAGTTTCAGGCAGCAGGGTAGGCACCATTTTCTCTGGAGAGGAGTCGACTTCCATACGCCGAGGTGTGCAACGAATCACGCCACGCAATGTTCCTAAAAATACCGTCAATGCTACGAGGTGTCCTGTCTGCAAATTTTATAATATTCGCCAAAGAAGAACAGGCGACAGGTCACTTGTACGCAGTTCATGCGATAACTTCCTTCAGGAAGCGTTCGAGGCTCGGTTTCGGGATGGTGGTTGCTCGTTCTTTGATACCGGGCCAAAAGATGAACATTGTCCCGAACAACCAACCTTGAGTTCTTGTGTTGATTGTTGCAAGAAGTCTTTAAGTTACAGTTGTCCTGTAGATGATGACTGGTATAAACGTGTAAGACACTATGATTACATCTTACAATTCCATAATGCTTGCAGAACGCTGTAGATGATGACTGGTATAAACGTGTAAGACACTATGATTACATCTTACAATTCCATAATGCTTGCAGAACGCTGTAGATGATGACTGGTATAAACGTGTAAGACACTATGTGGTTGGAGATTGGCGATGAATCAAGATGCGGAAATTATGAAATACTTGAGGACGGGACCTCATACAGCGATCGTCAAAATACTAAGGCGATACAACAAACCTCTCTCGATTGACTTTTTGGCGCATCTTATGGGAAGGTCTCGTCGTGAAGTTCGCGAATATGTGGATGGACTGAAAAAATCAGGTATCGTTGAAATCGAAGAAATGGTGGTTTTAAAATAAAAATGCCCGTGTGGTGAAGAGAGGACTAACACGATCGATTGCAGATCGTTTAATGCGCAGGTTCGAATCCTGCCGCGGGCTTGAGGAAATATAGATGGGAAAGATAGAAAATTTCTGTGTTGATTGCACGTATTTCAGACCGAGTAGACTCGGCGTCCGTGAACACAAGTGCGCATGGGAGAGGGAAAATATCGTGAATGTGGTCACCGGAAAATATGATGCAGATCTGAAATATTGCGATCTTGAGAGAAAGAATGGGTGGCCCTGCGCCGGCGGAAAACGTTTCAAGAGTAGGCTTTGAGGAGAATGAGTACGGCCTATAGAGAGGAAGACGCTCTCCCGTACAAAGTAAGTAAAGAAGCGGAATGCCTCGCGATGGTTTTTACCCGGATATCTGAGTCGATGAATATGCCTTACATTGAGAATAAGATTTCGGATGAGTTCCTAGAAGAATTACGACTTAATAGGTGTTTGTGGGAGCGTATATTGAGGACGCTCGACGAGCAACTTTTCGTCGATTATCAAATGGAGAAGTTCGGGGAAGCGTATAAAAGTGAGTGATCTATATGAAAGAGAATAAGAAGGATTACCCGCTATGTAAAGACTGCAAGTGGTTCGTTAACGAATCATACAGTGACTTTAGATATAGCAAGTGTCACCATCCGAATAATATAGAAAAAAGCAAAGACCTTTATGATGACACTACCTACGTCACAGGGCACACTGATCCATATACCGTTTACTATGAGCGTGAGTACTGTACATCTCAGAGGAAAGTTTTAGTCGGTACTTGGAGCTTCTTAGGCATCTACGGGAACACCTGCGGCAAACAAGGCAGGTGGTTCGAGAAAAGGGATACGGAGAACGTTCCGGAAAATTGGGTCGGCAAAGCGGGAGATCCATGCGGTCCCACGAATGCTTGATGTTATAATAACTTAATAGCTGAAGTCCTGACGAGTTCAATTCTCGTCGCGGGCACCAAAAACTATAAATACCAGAATGTTTCATGAGATAGTGTGATCGAAATGGAAAACGACATAGAATCTGAAATATCCAATTTAATTACCACATCTATGATGAAGTTTACGATAAGTGATATCTCGTTTGCTATATTTGGGACTGCATCTCCATCTTCTTGTCGGAAAGTTCATCGCTATCTCACAAAGTTGGTAGAGTGCGGCTACATATCTAAGGAACGAGTACCTGGATCCCAGCAATTCATTTATGGAAAAACCGGAGCGTCCTTAGAAACTGACGTCTGTGATATATGCCTAGCTATAAAGAACGTTTCTGACTTGCGTAATGGAGTGTGCGAGGCGTGCTGCGATCTTATGGAGCAGAGCGCACCTTCTGTGCCAGATCATATAGTGAAGATTGCACCTAGAATCAGCAAAATAGACCATGCGTTTCTGCGGGAAACGAAATACCCAGATGCAGATAGTATCTATAATATGTTTGTCGGGTTGGACGTCAAAATCATGATTAAGAACTCCGACCAAATAGTATATGGTAAGGTAGTTAAGATCGTTCCCAACCACATTAAGTTACAGACTTCTTATGGACCAGCTATGGTATCCAAAGAAGCTATTGCAAGCATCGGTTGTACAAAGTGACCTAATTTGAGAGGTCTCTGAATAACAGTAAGAGACTCTGATATGTGTGGTGAGGTAAGGCGAGGTTCGGTATGTTGCGGTAGAGTATGGTGGGGCGAGGTTAGGTAGGGTATGGCAAAATACAGTGAAAGGGGTGGTGAGTTGCATCAATGTTATGACTGCGGTGAAGCGTTATCAGGAACGTATTATGAAGAGACGGTGACAAAACACGACGGCAGTTCCCGGAAAGTCGGGAAAGTTCTAACGAGACGGAAGTACTGCAAAAACTGCTATAATAAGCTATACGATAATAAGAGTGAATGATAAAAATGGTCCGACCAAAAGCTTTATATACTAGAACGTTATTAACATGGTATTGCGCGTGAGTGAGTAGCGAGTTGGTTAAAATCAGTTTGTGGAAAGACTCACGCGCACTTTGCCGGGTTGGTGTACGGCGCACTAGAGCCTCTTGAAAATGCACGAGGCGACTAATCTCAATACAAATTTGTTGTGCAGTCCCGTGATACTTCATCCCCAAGCTCTTCGACCGGTTCAACTCCGGGTCCCGGCATGCTATTTACGTGCTAGCCTAAGTACGTAAATGCTTTCGACCAAGTGTTGAAATGTATGTTCGTTGGTTGCGGTTGATAGGGTTACTTCCGACCTTCATGGACAGAAAAACTCCCTGTCAGACTAATCTCCAATGAATAAGATAACAATCAGGCTGTGCAGAATGGAGATACTTCTCTCGAAAAGAAACACCTCTCCTTTCGCTTGATCTCCTGAATATATTTGGCGGCGTGGGGTAACCTGGATTAGCCTGCATAAATGTGCTCCTGGCGTCTGACCTCACTTATACAAGTGGTGCGTAGTTGGGAGATACTTCGTCCCTTGGAGACTGCGATTTCGGTTCAAATCCGAACGCCGCCATTGACGCCTAAGCAGCGTCACATAAACAACACCTCCCTGTGGGATGCGTAGAGAAAGACGTACTTCGCTGATACTGAATCTGCCTTGGGCGAAAGCCCGTTCGTCTACTCGCTTGATCTCCCACTATTATAATCATGAGGTTAGATGAAGTGTTACAAATGCAGTCAAAGAGAAGGACAAATCCTTCTTAACAGTGGATCTCGTGGAATAAAGGCCATGTGTCTTGAATGTTTGTTGGCGCGTTTAAAAAAAACTATAGTCTAACTTAAACTATATAGATTACTGGCGGTGCCCCTACGCGACAGAGGCAAAGTAGCTCCACTACTGAGCTGATTCAACAGCAGGATAGGGCTTAATCGGAGCCGGAACCACGTAACCGCGACAGGTGGAGAAGGGCGGGGACAAGACGTGGTGAAAGAGCCTCAATTCCGCCGGTGTATAATGCCCCGCAGAAGCACCGCTAAGACGCAGTAACAAGACCGGGTAAAGACGGATAACCGGGCTGATAGCAGGATCTGCGGAATAATAATTGCTGACGGCTTGCGCAGTGCGATGCGTTCCTAGGGCCGACTCAGGGTCTCAAAACCCATTGGGAAGGTTAGTCCGTTGGAATCGGACCGTCAGCGCAATTGGTCCTGTAGCTCAATTGGGAGAGCAGAAAATTTCCGAGAGCGCATGTACTCGATTAAAGTCGCTGCGCAGTTCTTGGTTACTTCGACTGTTAATCGGCTGATAGGAGTTCGAGTCTCCTCGGGACCTTCACGCAACGCGAAATTGTGTGCACGAGCACATAAAATCGTACAGCCAGAATGAACGAGGTACACTTGTACCTGGGTTGTGTAGTGATCGCATACTTCGATGAAAACTTTGACAAAGGTTGCGTGTAATCGCGATCGCGCCTGATCACCCTTACGTTCATTGAACAACGTCCTGTACCTTGGAATCTGCCAGGACGACGGCCAAATAACCGGGTAAGAATAGGCCGTATTTATTTTCAGAGGTTGTGAATGAGCAAGTTTAATACACCTCAAACGTTGCGCAGTGCAGCGGCAAATGACCCAACAGCAACAGTAAATGCCGAGGGTGGCATCGCTTACAAGATGAGTGACAAGTTGGAACTCTATACCAGAGTTGCATCTGCGCTTGTGGGGGAGAACAAGTATTACGAAGATGGAAAGACAGCAGATGCTGGTCTATTGAACGCGGTTTCCAGAGTCCTGAAGACGGACCCGGAGTTCGTGTTGAAGCTAGCCGTCTACACCAGAGAAAAACTGTATCTGCGCTCGGTAACGACCCTGTTACTCGCAGAAACAGCAAATCAGGCCCCGGGAAAGGTTCCGAATATCAGAAAGTATATAGCACGTTGTATTAAACGTCCTTCAGATATGACCGAGTTGATTGCCTATCAGTTAGCACGCAATAAAGTTACAGACAGGAAAACAAAACTTCCTATGGCAATCAAGAATGGTATTGCGCTTGCCTTTCCAAAGTTTGATGCATATAGACTTGCGAAGGCATAAAGTATGCCCCCGTTCATAAATATTCCAGTTGAAGAATTGGAAGAATTTTATATGTACCAAGGTCTGTCTATTGATAAAATCGCAGAGATTTATGGTTGTAGTTGCGATACCATCAATAGCAGATTATTCGAATTCGGATTTAAGGAGTCAAGATCAGAATTTAAGGTGACAATAGAAGAAGACATCTTAAAGGAACTCTACCGCGTAGAAAAAATGACATATGGTGATATAGCCATAGCCTTCGGATGCTCTGCTCAGACAATCTGCAATAGAATGAAGGAATACAACTTAGTTGCTAGGACTAGGTCTGAGATATCTAGTTCCATCGAACGTACTCCTGAGTGGTGTGCCAACATTGGAAAACATTTCGTTGGGGATCTTAATCCCGCGAAACGTGATGATGTCAGGGCGAAAATAAGCAGAACCAGGAAGGAACAATACGCATCCGGCGAGATGATCCCTACAGGAAAGGGATTGACTAAATTGACCGATCCAGATATCGTAACCTGGGGAGTATCTGGATCAGATCACTGGAATTGGCAAGGTGGTATCTCTCCAGAAGGTTATAAGAATGCAATGTCTCCTGAAGCCAAGTTGTGGAGAAAGTTGGTTATAGAAAGAGACGACTACACGTGCCAAGATTGTGGCAGCATGCCTGAGAAGTTCAGTCATATGCTACATGCGCACCACGTTAAACCATCGGATGAATATCCTGAACTTGCATTTGATGTTTCTAATGGTAAAACGTTGTGTGCAAAGTGTCATGCCAAATATAGGAGAAATAGAAATGGAGTTGATAATTAATGTCAGCAAGTAAAGATGGAGAGGTTAAGCTCAAAGACGTACTCTTCATGACGCATCCGAAACCAAAAGACGATCTACAAGCACGTACCTGGTCCCAACTAATCGATGGAACACTCGCTTCTCCCGATACATGGGAAGTCATGAGATCAACGGGAAAGATGAACTGGTCGCAAGTGATCAATCAGGTATTTCATAAGGACGGTAAGACCAACAACTATTTTGCGATCCTTAGAAATTTACGAAATTGCCTCACAGCCGACGACGTAACAAGCGAAGACGTATCCCTACTCTGCTCCATGCTCAAAGATAAGGAAGCAATCATTCATTCTATGGTTCTTCCGTTCAGATATCTATCTGCATATACCGAGATCAGAAACATAAACACGAAACATGACATCTCGGACATCAACGAAGCCATGGAAGAGGCTGTCAAGATATCGATAGATAACGTGCCGAAACTACCAGGAACGTCGGTAATCGCGATAGACACGTCGGGTAGTATGAGCGGTGTAATCGCAAACAAGTCAACAGTATCTGCATCAAGTATCGCGATGATGCTCGGAATGATGTCCAGGCGGATATGCGATAAGAGCAGAACCGTGACCTTCGATACCACGCAGAAGTGGTTGAATCTACCGGATAAGGGCATATTGAGGAATGCCTACGAGTTTGACGCGCCGGGCGGTGCAACTTACGGTCACCTGGTACTCGACGACATGATCAGAGAACAGTATGAAGCGGATAGGGTCATTTTCCTCACTGACATGGTTCTCTACGAGGAATATGGTTACAGAGAGGGCGGATTCGCCGTTTCCTGGATGAAATACCATCAGATGTTCCCGAAGAGTCGCTTGTATAATGTGGACCTAAGAGGTTATGGTCTGTCGACTGTTTCCGAGAAACTACCGTCGGCCAGGAACGTGGCAGGATGGAGCGACAGAACTATCGAGATGGTCAGTTTGCTCGAAAAGGGCACAACCGCAATAGACGAGATCCAGAAGATCTCGCTCTAACTTTTTTGGGTTAGATGTTTTGTAATTAAAGAGGTATTTTATGCAGTTTTCGTTAAAACGTCTTTCCGACTTCATCGAAGCGGAGAAGAACCTATTCATCGCGACTATGTTGATTCTGATGGCCTTCTATATCACTATATGGTCACCAGACAACATTCACGCGGGTATATGGCTCGGTTTAGCATCTACAGGAGCAGGCGTGTACATAGGTAATAGGATCGGAAGCGCAGCGGCTACAGCCGCAGTGCGCGACAACCAATAACTATTTATACGACTAGTGTGTACAGTATAGGTAGCAAAGAGGTGCTACGATGAGTATGATCTTCGAGAAAGATCCGATAACCATAGAAACTCAGAATACGAGCACTGTGGTTGCGTATAAGATCCGGAGAATCGAAGGCGTCCTACCGCGAGGCTGTTTGCCTCGAGAATATTTACGCGGTGGGGATTGCTTATTCCGGATAAATTCGAGAAGGAGAGACGGTCGACCCGGTTCAACCGGTGTGATTGTCCTTCATGAGCCAGACGATCCAGAAGCCGCAACTGATGTCGTGAAGATATTCCCCGGGAAGGTTTTCGGGGTAGAGGATTGGAACACGATCATGAGTTGCATCAAGCACGCGGGTAATCGTCTGCACGACATAAGGAATGTTCAGAGATTTGAGAGAAGGACTTGCACAGACATTGTGTGAGTCATAAGAAGATTTGGAGGCATTAAATGTTGGGAAAATTAGTTCTAGGAGCTATTATTGCTCTGGCAATGGTTGTAAGCGTCAATGCGATGGACGCAGTGCAACTAAGTGGTACGAGTTTCGAGAAAATGGGAATCGGGTCGATATATTCCCCCGAAAGAATATTATTCCTGGATCCAGGACCAGGAATGAGTGAACAACAGGAAGCGTTCTTGGGGTATAACAACTACAGCCCGGGGTTCCCCGGTTACAAGAAAAATGCGAAGCTAGGCCTAGAGACCATCGCAGACATGCAGTTTGATCCAGCGACAGGAATGCCGGTTTCAGCAGACCTACCAAGTCTCGCGGATCAAGTGAGTGCCTACGTGAACGCCCATCCGAATGCGTATGCATAAATAGTGGGCGACCCGAAATAAATTTTTTTGCCGGAGTGGCACAACGGAACTGCGCAGGATTGGAAATCCTGTGGCCTCGAAAGAGACCTTACATGTTCGATTCATGTCTCCGGCGTGAAGAGGTGTTGATATGGTGAGTGAAGTCGAAAAGGTAGATCTCATAATAGAGAGATTAAACCGGGAAGAACCTGGTGCTGAACGTATAGCTATTTGGCAATCTATACGAGAAGAATTGCGGCTCGACGAGCTAAAAAGGGAGATGGAAGCGGTAGATGCTTCTACATGAACTGTAACCTTTCACATTTATACGGAAAGGTTAGAATGCACTGGTCGCTGCGACTGATAATCCGGAATGAGTTAACATGGAAATAACTAACGTTGCATGCAATTATCATTGGAACGGGCATGATCCGGTAATGAGGATGACCTATGAATTCTCTGGAAAAGAGGTAGCAGAAGCACTCTTGAAACAGATAAATAGACCCAACATCGATACTTTCAACGCTTTTGTGGTTTGCCCGAAATGTGACAGTCATATTGAGATCGAAGAGTTAAAGGTGAAATTGGTCGTCAATCTTTACAAGAAAGATGGGATCAAGTGATAACTATCGAGGAACGGTAGAATAGATCGGGAATTCGGGGTCCTGAAGAGGCTCTTATCGCAGGTTCAAGTCCTGCCCGTTCCATGAGCCACATTAGTGTAGTTCGGTTAGCACGTTTGCATGCCATGCAAGCAACGGGAGTTCGAATCTCCCATGTGGCATCGCTCCTGTAGTGTAGTGGCCAATCATTGAGGGCCTTCGACCCTTAGACCTGGGTCCAAATCCCAGCAGGAGCATCATATTCTTTTTATGGTGGATACGATGAGTAAAAGACCAATCACTATTGCGGATTTTGAAACGAATCAAGTATTTGTTTGCCCATTTTGCGGATTCAGAATATCCTCGCGAAGGAAAACGGAGATGCAGTACGCAAAACTAACAGGCGACCATTATGAAGAGTGTGCAAGTAAAGCAACTCCAGAGAAGCTGAAAGAAGTCATACATTCAATTGGAGCAGATTAAAATGCCATACATCAAGAAGGAAAGAAGAATGGAGATAGGAGGCGGATCCTTACCAGAAACTTCCGGAGAACTGAACTACAAGATAACTATGGACATATTGCGCTATGTCTCAGTCAAAGGAATTTCATATGCAACATTCAATGATGTTCTAGGGGCGTTAGAAGGATGCAAATTAGAGTTCAATAGGCGGGTTATCTCTAGATATGAAGACTCAAAAATATATGAAAACGAAGATCTCTATGACAATTTGATATTTAAACTAATGGAAATTGATTCCGATATTCATAATAAGAAGGGGTTACATGATTAAGAGGTATATAAATGGCAGCGGATAATAAGGTAAGGTTGGGTTAGGTTCGGTAAGGCAAGGTGGGGTCAGGCAAGGTATGGTAAGGTGTGTTTTATGATTAGACGTGTTTATGTAGCCGGAGCATATAATGCTCCAAATATTATTGGTGCGCTCAGCAACATGAGACGTGGGATGAATCTCGCGTTTGATGTTTTGAAAGCGGGATATGCTCCTTTTTGCCCGCATCTAGATTACAACTTCTCTTTATTCGGAGAGGTCTCTTATGAAGAGTATCTCCGATATTCCATGAGCTTCTTAGAGGTCTGTGATGCCGTTCTTGTAGTCAAGAAAGGATATGAAAGCTCTAATGGCACCCAAGCCGAAATCGCTCGCGCAACTGAACTAGGCATACCCGTGTTCTTTAATCTGCATGAAATGGATGAGTATAACAAGAAGCTCGGCTCAAGTCAATGGATAAAGACAAAGACCAAGAGCGAGCTTGAGCAGGAAGAACTAGAACGCAAGATCCAGGAGTTAATAGATCGCAGTGTGATTAAAAGTATGCGTAACGTACGTCGATAATCCAGACCAAAAACTATTTATTCTAGCAAAGCGTATAGAGTATTGTCAATAAACGTGAGGTGCAAAAGCTATGAAACCTATATGCAAACTCGTGGGCAAAGACGGAAACGTCTTTGGGATAATAGGCAATGTATCGAAGACTCTGAAGAAAGCCGGAATGAAAGACGAGGCAGCAGAGTTTCAGCAGAAAGCATTCGGCGCAGGTTCATACGATGAAGTGCTCGGGCTCTGTATGGAGTACGTTGACGTTAGGTGAGTTCTTCCTATTCACCCCCCTTCCCTTTCTCTTTTTTCGTTGTTGTACCAAAAGTATTAAATACTACATACACTTATTAGAAGGTAGGTGTGTACAGGCGATCAAACTCATCAAGGAGGATGCAGGAATTGTTTAACGATCTATTCGAAATCAGAGTAATAAAAGAACGGCCAATCGATTACCCAGCCGCGCCGAACCCTCTACCGTGTGACGGTCACATCTGGATACCTTTCATAAAGGATTTCGTCCGAGGCATGCCAGACAACGCTAACACGTACTTGCGGGTGTTCTGCTACAAGTGTCAGAGTTTGGGTGAGATTACCGGGGTGAAGGAAGGGAGAGAATCAAGGGATGCATTTGAAGATTGACCGACGTAGGGTCGGCCCTAATGATGGATTAGTAGATGTCTCAATAGATGGTCGCATGTATGGTTCTGCCTCAGCTACCGACCTCCTAATCTGCAATGCGTTGCCAGAGATACGCCGATTCCCATATTATATGTGGTCACCCGAAGGTTTGTTCCGGCATGGCAAAGGCAAGTTTAGATATTACTTCCAGAAGAAAGACGACCCCAAGAACGACATCCCAAAGGTTGCTCAATCAATGTTCCTGTATGACGTAGATTTCGAGCACGACACCAAAGAACACATATTCACCGTGCTGAATTACAGGTTGAGTGACGTCACAGCTTCAATACGGAATCACGTAGATGTTCCTCTTACCGATGAACGATTAAATCGTTACGCTTATGAACAATTCATTGAGGGTGATATAGAATGAGCAACATATGCTTAATGAGTGACAGTTACAAATACACACATCGCCGGCAGTACCCTAGGGACACTGAAGCGGTGTATTCGTACTTTGAGAGCAGAGGTGGTAAGTGGCCTTATTCGGTGTTTTTCGGGTTACAAGCTTGCATGAGAGAGTATCTTGCAGGTAATGTAGTCACCGAAGCCAAGATCAACGATGCAGAAGCGATAATAAACGCTCATATGGGACCCGGCACGTTCGATCGACCCTCGTGGGAATACTTGATCGATCAATACGGTGGCAAACTACCCATCCGCATTAAGGCAGTTCGCGAAGGAACCTGCGTTCCAACGAATAACGTACTGTTAACCGTCGAAAACACTGATCCCAAGTGTTTCTGGTTGACAAACTTCGTGGAGACTATGCTCTCGCGTCTGTGGTATCCAATAACCGTTGCTACACAATCGCATGAAATAAGAAAACTTATGGATTGGTATATGGAAGAAACTGGAGTCGAAAGTGATGTCTACCGTTTACATGATTTCGGGTATAGGGGCGTATCGAGCGAAGAATCCGCGGGAATAGGCGGAGCAGCTCATCTCCTCAGCTTTTTAGGAACGGATACCGTTGCTGCGTTAGTTTTCCTCCGACAGTATTATGCAGCGGAGATGCCTGGGTTCAGTATCCCGGCGAGCGAGCATTCAACCATCACTTCGTGGGGTCGCGACAATGAAGTTGAAGCCATGCGCAATATGTTGGAGACGTGGCCCACTGGCATCATAGCATGCGTTTCGGATTCATTCGACATCTATAAGGCGTGCGCAGAGATATGGGGAACTGAGCTAAAAGACACGATAATGGCCCGCGACGGAACTTTGGTTGTTCGTCCTGACTCGGGCGATCCCCTAGAGGTTGTTATGAGCGTTCTGAATACGCTCGGTGACAAGTTCGGATACTCAGTTAACGCCAAAGGGTATAAGGTCTTAGATCCTCACGTTCGAATCATTCAAGGGGATGGCGTCGACTATGACACAATCAATTCGGTCCTGGGCGCAATGAAGCACGAAAGGTGGTCGATCGACAATATTGCTTTCGGCATGGGCGGCGCGTTGCTACAGCGTCTTAATAGAGACACCTTGAAGTTCGCATTTAAGGCAAGTGCTATAAAACGCGACGAGAAATGGTACGACGTCTACAAAGACCCGATTAATGCTTCGTGGAAACGCTCGAAGGCAGGTCGTCTCAAGCTAATACAGAGCAACGGCAGTTTTAAGACCACTCGACTCGAGGATAATAACGAGTTAGATTGTTTACAGACCGCATTTTTAGATGGTACTGTGATGAGAACACAAACTCTCGACCAAATTAGACGTGAGTTAGGGACATTTCCGTAAAAGAGTCTACTCCCGAGAGGGAGTGATCGATATATGGTGAGGTTGGATTTGGTCAGGCACGGTGTGGTTTGTCGAGGTAAGGCGGGGCAAGGTAAGGTATGGATATTGGGAACATTCCCTTAGGGAGGCAAATAAATGTGTATAATGGACGATAAACCAGAAGATTGGGAATCGATCGGCATTTTGGGGTGGAGATACGTAGGCAAAGACGAATCAAGAAGAAGGGATATACAAGAGCAAAACAAAATTCGGCTCGAAACCGCGGCCCAAGGAATACGCGAAGCAATTACATTCTTGAAGGCAAGTGGAGCGTATTACCTGGTGATAACCCAGCTAGAAAAGTCCCTAGAAGACATCAGACAAGCGCAAATATACTCAGTATGAAGATCGTCATAGGAGATGTAAATGGCAGAAACAGGAGAAATTGACTTAACTCCAGTGCAGAAAACGCCCTAGAATCGGAGGTCTCTGAATAGGAGACTCAAATGAGATGTGGTGAGGTGTGGTACGGTGGGGCACGGCAAGGTCCGGTTTGGTCTGGTCTGGTAAGGTGAGGTAAGGTAGGGATTATTATTCGAATAGCATTATTATCAACACCATATATAACAACTCCTCCTAAAAATTATGGAGGAGTGGAAAGAGTTGTTGCTGATCTGGCTTGCGGATTATCTGAACTTGGGCAAGATGTTACTGTATTTTGTGCTAATGGTAGCGTTCCGATTGGTGATTATAAAGTTCGAGAATTTATCGAGCCTATGGAATCTTTTGCAGCTGATAGCATAAACACTGATTGGTTCGCACTAGAGCAGAAGTTGTTTGATGAGTGTAAAGAAGATTTGAAAGAATTTGATATTGTTTGTGGAAATAATTGGTTCTGTTTAGAGAGTCAGTTGAAGCAAGACAATGTATTTCACGTATCACACGGACATTTCTACTGGAACAATTGGCCTACAGATGTACACTTAATTACAATATCTGAGTACATTAAGGCCCTCGCGCAACATCATTTTCAAGCAACTATGCCGAAGGATGCAATTATTGACACTGCTTATAATGGCATTAATGTTCAAGAGTACGCCTTTCAAAAGGATAAGGGAGACCGACTCCTATTCGTAGGGCGGTTCCAGACGTTTAAAGGCGCACAGGTGGCCGCGCAGGTGGCATTGCTTTCTCACTGTGGTCTCGATATCGTTGGGAGTCCGGTCGTCGCCACAATGGAAGATTCTATATATCTTACGCAGTTGCAAGCGATGGCCCAGAAAGGTGACATCAAGTTTCACGTGGAAATACCGCAGAAGGACAAAATCAAGTTCTATCAGAATGCAAGATGCACTCTGATTCCAAGTCAGTTCGGCGAACCCTTTGGGTTGGTAGCGCCGGAATCGCTTGCGTGTGGTACACCAGTTATAACGTTTCGAGATGGCGCGTTACCTGAAATAGTCACCCCAGGCAGTGGTTTAGTAGTAAATGACACAATCGAGATGTGGCACGCCTTAAAGCAGATAGACGATATCCGGCCTGAAGATTGTCGGTGTCGCGCAGAGTTCTTTTCACGTGAGAACATGGCGAAAAGGTATCTGGACATTTATAGAAGGAGAATACCATAAACTATTTATACTAGGAAAGTTTTATTGTAACTCGTCGCGAACGGAAACAATCATTCTTGGTGTCGCGGCGTTTAGCAAAAAATAACCAATAAAGAGGTTAGACATAAAATGGTAGAAGTTGTAAGAGATGGAGAAGTCCTCGGAAACGAGGATGAGCCCGATTGTTGGGTAGTAAAGGACACCGTCACCGGTGATGAGGAAGAGTTCGACGCAGAGCCTACCAAAACTCAGGTATTGTCCTTCAAGAACGAGCAGGGGTATTCCACCGTGAAGGTGAAGAAGGATGCTCGTTGTAAAGTGATCAAGATCACGCCCCTCGACAAGGCCGGCGCGGATATCTGGATCGACTGGTAAAGTAGATATGCGGTTAGACCGCTTATCTACAAATTTATTCATTCTTATTGGGAGGTGCATAAATGAGTGCAAACTTAGCGTTGCCCATCGCCATAATCGGCGGCGGAGGACTAGGGTCGAATCTCGTGTCAGTATTGCGAGAGCAGGGATACATTAACATACTGCTGATCGACGATGATGTTTCAGACCTGAAATTCCTAGGGCGATACGTCTTTTTCAACGGAATTTCCTTCACTAATACTGGTATACCAAAAACTGAAGTCATACAGAGGACCATTAATAACCGGAAGAACATAGCACCGAATCCCCTGATGCATATTCCTAGCTTTGCTTTTTCAGTCATGCACGCGAAGGTAGATGAATCATTCGATTATTCGGCATTAGCCGGTCGGTTCTGTATCATCACAACTGATTCTGTAGTTTCCCGGGAAGTCATAGAGAGGAATCTCAAAAAGAAGGGCCTTCAGTTCGTCCACGCTGGCTGCAACTTGGGATCCGGCAGTATATTCCGTACTATCGAAGATGTGTTGGGTGACGAGGAAATAGCAGGTGCTGAGACGTCCTACGATATAGTTCCAGACGCAAAAACATACTTGACTGTATGTTGCGCAGTTGCTTCCTACCTTGACGGAGAACCTGTTAGAATATGGATCGAGGACGAAGAAGAGACGCCCTTTGTTAACCCCACGGAGAACAACACTATAGAAGCTTATCTTCAGGAGATTACACTTCATGTTTGAATTATCCGCAGCACAAGGAAGTTCTAATATAACTATAAACTGCGCGATCAGTCGCCCAGCAACCATAGGAGAGCTGGAGGAGATCAGAGCAGAAATAAACAGGGTAACGAACCATCGTTTCGACATTTCGAACGAGCCTTGGAACTATCCGAATTATCCTTATCTCAATATATATGCGTTCTCGAAGAACGTCCCTAGGAGTTTCCGGTGGACTGTTGATGATCCTGATGCAAGAACGAAGTTCATAAAGGCGCTTGTGATGTTACAAGAACTTCTTGATTCTTCTGGCATAGTTAGCTCTAAACTTACCGCCGAGATAATCATGGAAGACCTGATCGAGGATAGGATCAAGCATCCGCTGTTCAGCGTCGGCGACAAAGTATATGAGCTGCAACTGAAACAGACACCTCAACGTTTCGATGTCGGTCAGGAATTTAAGAACGAAGTTAACGACCACATTCAAAAGCTCAAGTCTGAATATTCGACTGCGATCAGCACCGCCCAGAAAGATTTCCATGATGAACTTGAACGCATACGGAACCAGGACATTCGTTTGTTTCCCTTGACGACTAAAGATGCCTTCGATGGATGGTCAACGTTCTTTTACAAGAACGGTCCGGTGCTTGCGAAGAGATTCGTATATTCACCTCACTATATTACAGACGGCCACATCCTGTGGCAAGTCACGGATGAAGCAGTGAGAAAGGTGTGGCGTCAACCCGGTGTCCTAGCATATAGTCCTGTCGTCGGCGAGATCATACCATTAAGAGCAAATGGCACGATTATGTCGACTCATCATACCCGATCGTCGGGTAACATCTGCACGGGAGAAGTGAAGGTTCCAATGCACCTAGAATATGAAGATGCTAAGGTGTTCATCCGGAAAGTTATCGATATGTTGGATATGATAAACACGCCTTCAAGAACAGCAAGCCGGATTTCCAGCGACGACCCGTACAGCATAACGGAAGAAGCTCTCTACACAGATCATTGTAAGAAAGTTTCGAAGAAGCCAGCGGCGGGAGACACAACCACTGTAAGTGATGGAGATGTACTATGATTGAGGAAACAACAAATACGCAAGAAACGCAAGAACCAAATAGCGACGGAGAATACCTCAAGGATGGGCAGGAAGAAGAACTCTTTGAGGATATAGACGATTGTAGCGGGTGCCCTGAGACAGTTACGAAGGTGCGGATAGACCTACAAAAATGGTACGAAATTCAGCACATCAAAGAGCTACAGAAAGGACAAGAATTCGCGATATATCTATTGGGATCGTTCAGCCCGACCGACGGTAACCCTGAAATCGATGATTACTACATTCCTGAGCAGGAAGTCACATCAGTGAACGCAGACATAGTAGAGGAAGACATACCGCCGAACGTAGCCAGCCGTATAATAGGGCACCTACATAGTCATCATAGTATGGGGTGTACTCCGTCAGGCACTGACAACCATCACAGAAATTGGCCGGTGCATATCATTATTAGTGACAAGGGCAATTCCGCAATTGTCCACAAGAAGACTACCTGTGGCAGGATGATCAAAGCAGAGGCAGAAATTGAGATTCAATTTGATGTCTCTGGCATCCAAGGCCTCGAAAAAATAAAAGAACGCACGTACTCGTGGCAACAGCCCAAAAACTTGTGCTGCAACTACGATAATAAGCATAAGAGGTTCAAGTTGAGGGACGTTCGTGTGAATCGCGATGATGAGCTATCTGAAGAAGAGTTACAGGAAATCGGTTATGAGATCGGGCGATTCTACAGGCCCGGGATGTATTAGGAGGAGAGAATGAGTAACGAAGATCATCAGCAACAGCCGCAATCGACACCTGACACGGTAGATTTAACCAACGTCGAGAATGTTCCGATGGATAACAACAGGGTTCCGGATGCTTGGACCATTAAAGATTCAAGAACCGGGCAGACACAAGTGGTGTCGGGATATCCATCCGACAAGCAGATACTCGACTTTAAGAAGAAACTCGGGTACGGCACGGTGAAAGTAACCACCGATGATGCAGGTGCTCACTTGTTGGAGTTCACGCCAGTCGATCTAAGTGCATGAGCTTGCATACAGGATACTTGTGGCCGGAGGGACACGACGTGACAGGAGGACGACGAAGAAGACCGGGTGCAACCGACGATAATATTCGTCGCCAGATGGCTGAAGTCGATAGGGTGATCAGAGAAGCGCGAGCCCGACAAGAAGCGGCGATTCATGGAGCTACTGGTGTCCGTATCGCGGACGATAGAACCGGGGAGATTATCAGAGAGGTTCCGAGATCTGTTCCCGAAGAGCGCAGGGGAGTTATCCTTGAGGATGAAGTCGCACCACCAGCACCAGCAGCACCTGCGGAAGTTGTAATAAGAGACTCTGAACAATATGCAGGCATAAGACGAGCGTTGGTTATCGGATGTGGTGGTGTAGGCGCGAATCTTCTCTATTTGCTGGCTTCACACGGATATGATATTGCAGCGATCGATGACGACGTGATAGAAGAAAAAAACATAAACCGGCTGTTGTTTAGAACCGACGAGGATAAAAGTTACCTCGGTAAGCCTAAGTTAGAGCTGGCTGCGTACCAGAGCAGGACGCTCCTCGGTATTCCCATCTCAATATTCATCGGAAGGTACGAGGCGAACGTAAGACTACCCGATGATATAATGCAGTTTCTGGGTCAACCATTCGTGTGCATATGCGCGACGGACACCATTGAGTCGCGGCGTTTCATAGAAGATTCAATGTCGCAGAATGTGAATTGCAAATTCTTCATGCATGCTGGCTGTAATAGAGATTCGGTTTCTGTGTTTCCGAGCGTCAAAGGCCTAATCTCAGAACCCGTTAATATGGGATCTAGTTATGACCGCGAACCAACAAAAGCTGACTACCTACAATGCATATTGACGATATTAGAGACGATATCGAATAGAAGTTGCACAATACGTAATGAATTTGTGACGGAAATAGAACGGGTAATCAGCAGCACGGAGATTCCGATAAGTGACCAAGCCAAAGGTTACTTTAAACTCAGATACCACGAACATATGTACTTCGCAAAGGGTGCGAAGATCAGCCTCAAGAAGTGTGTCTACGATCAGAGGTCGTATTTCGTGAAGCCCGAGATCACCCGGCAAACCGAGGAGGATGTCATTATTGCGTATTCTCCACGAAGCACGGGAGTGAGGGTATTCAGACCCGATTTGGACCCGTTTCCTACGCCGCACACGATGTCTGGTGGCCACCAGTGCACTGGCACGATAAGAAGGCCGAATGACGATAATTTCCGCGAGATCAAGAGGTACCTAGATGAAATAGAGCCATCTTTGTGTATTGCTAATTTCGATTCGCTTGCGGGTCATAGCTTTGGGTCGTTCCCGATAAGCATTCTCAGCAGAAGCGACGAAATTATGAGGCTGTGCGTTCCAAGAAGACCAGAGACGAGACCCGAACCACCGAAAGCAGCAGCAACACCACAAGTCTCTGGAATTAAGGGCAAGATTATGCACTGGCTCGGTAAAGACAAACCAGTAAACACTGCACCAGTACCAGTCGTACCAACGCAACAAGCGCCTGAACCAGTATCAGTAGTGGGACAAATGTATTAGGGAGGTAAAATGAGTATACTTGATATGATATGGGGAAAAGGAGATAGAACGAACAGAATATTCCAAGAAAACCTGGACTGCATGTCTTGTCCGGAAGCGACGAACACGAACGTGGAGTTCCCGAGAGATATTTGGAATGACATAAAAGAAATAAGAAATCAATTCCTACCCAATGAGATGGCAGTGTTCTTGTTGCTTGAGAAAGAAGAGACAAAATATGTAGTAAAAGACTACATGATACCGAAGCAGAATGTGGGTCGAGCGAATGTCGAGATCTTGGAGCAAGGCCCAAGTGACATAATCGGGCACCTACACAGTCACGGAACGTTTGGAGCATTCTTCTCTAGCGTGGATAGGTCTCACTTCAATTATGACGTGCAAATGGTGATCGGAGCGCCTTCTGGCATGAATCTGTATGGCGATACCGCGAATTTAGACGGATTATCCACGATATGCGTGACGAGGACTCAAACATCATGTGGGAGAGTCATGCAACAGAACGCGAAGGTTAGAATAATAGAGCCGCCTCCTGAACCAAAAGTAACTCCGGGTTTAGAAAACGATGTGTTTTGGGAATATATGGTTGACAAACAACCTACTATATCTAGGGAGCAGATTCGCGACGAGATAACCAAAGTGATAGACATCATTCCGATGACAAAGATCCCTGCACCAGTCGATAACAATATACCTGTGAGAGCTGCACGTCCCGTAGTAAATGCGGCTATGGGTAGACGACGTCCAGACATAATAAAGTCTGGTGTACAAAGGACGATTAAGGGGTTTACAGCGTCGTTTGAGAAAAAAGATCCAGAAAGCGAGATACAGAGGTGAAAAGAAGATGAGTAACGAGTGGATAATTAAAGACGCGAGAACCGGAAGAACTACGGTTACACCAGATAGGCCTTCCGACGGTGATATCGTGAACTTCAAGGACAAGTTCGGCTATTCCGCTGTGCAGGTTATCTCCGAGGACTATGCAACGAAAACCGTCATAATAAAGCCGGTAGATCTCAGTGCCTACATCTAATCACATTTACATGAGGCGACCACGACAATCGAGCGTGAGCGCGAGAGATGTGTCAAATAACGCTGAATATATTCAAGCAGCGATGGGAGTAAACAACGCGTGGACGCCTTTAGCAAGCAGAAGAGCAAAAGAACCGACGCCGATGATTGAATATGCTCAGGCGCGTGTGTTAGGATTAAACAGCGTAGGATATAGTTATACGTCAACTGGCGTGGTGCCCGACTATAATCCAACGCGGAATCGAATTCGTGAGGAAGATCAACCAGCGACTAGGAGTAATAGCATCCCGCCTAATAACATCAAGGAAATCAAACGCGCAATGATAATAGGGGTTGGTGGAGTAGGCGCTAACCTAGCCTTCTCTCTCTCCAAAGAAGGATACGACCTGATGCTGATTGATCATGATTCTATGGAGGCCAAAAACCTCAATAGGTTCACGTTCACCTCAGACGAACTTGATGGTGCGGTTGGTAAACTTAAGACGAATGTCGTTCAAAACATCTTGCGCAAGAGGGATGCATCAGCCAAGGTGGAATCTGTCCCGCAAAAGTTCGAGTACGTCATTGACTCCAGTCGGTTGCAGACATTTATGGGTATTGGACCTTTTATTGCCATATGCTGCGCTGATTCTAAGGATGCCAGAAAAGTGATAGAAGACAGGATGAGAAAAGCAACTAACTGCAAGTTTTTCTTGCATGTAGGTTGTAACCTGAATTCCATCTCATTATACCCAACAGTAGATGGTATCATTGCATCAGAGGCTAGTAACAGAGGCAGCAGTTATGATCGTGAACCAGATACTTCCACATATTTGCGATGTTCTTCAGAGGTTATGGCGCTCATCACAAAGAATAATATAGCCGTGCAGAATGACTTTATTCGAGGTAGTCAGAGTGCAGCAGCATCCGCATCCGTAGACCCGCAAACCGGAAGGATTATTGGTAGCAGCAGTAGAAATAGTGATGAGAGTTTGTGGTTCAATACCGAATATAATGGCGGTAAGTTCGTAGGAAAGAGAGTTACAGTGGCGTTGCGATTACTCACGATGCAAGGTAAAACATGGTTCGCTAGCCCTGGCATGATACAGAGAACCACAAAAAACATCGTTATACTTTCGGACAGAAGCGGTAACGTTAAGCTGCTTCATCCTGATATGGTAACGTCGTTTAGAACGCCACACACTTATAGCGGCGGTAGTCAGTATCAATGCACCGGTAACATACAGAAACCGCGCAGCGAAAATGACATTGTAAGGTTCATAAACGAAGTAGAATCATCAATTAATGTGGTGAACCTAGATTCGGTTTCGAATCATTATTTCGGGGAAATCTACATCAACAGGGAAGTCATGGACCGAGACTTCAGTACTCGCCCGTATGGTGGCAATGCCGGAATAAATAGGATACTCTAGGTGTGTTCTTTCTCCCAGAGGTCCTTCTCCTTTTTTATACATTTAGGGCAAATAAGTCTTATACCGTCGGGAAATGCTATTCCGCAGTGTAAGCACTTAATATATGCATTGCTGGTCAAGATGCCTCAATAAAAAAGTGGTAATGCTATGAAAACTTTCACGGCATTATCGAAGTTATCTTTTCTTTGGTCCAGAATACGCGAATCATCATTGCTATTGCGAAGCAAGCGGCGTATATTTGTGTTGCATCTAAAGGAAAAGCAACTCCTGTGTATGCAACCCCTTGCTGCAAAAGAACTGCGATTATGAACATCGCGACTTCCTTACTACCTATAACACTGTCAGACATGTCTTTTTCACCTCTTTATGTTCCTTCTACTATAGATTTTAAAGGTACGCCGAATGATTGGATATCTATCGGTTCACAGCACACTAAATCATGTTCAAGTTTTTTTGTATCCTCCTTGTACAGTAGAATTAGATTACAACTTGAATACACTCTATAGAATGTTGTCAATTTATTCTGCGTTTCATCATCCAGAGGGGCGTCTTTTGATTGATTTTTCAATTCTATCCAGATATTTTGTGTTGGTAAGTAGAAGTCTGGGCGACACCCTATAATCATATCCGGGAGTTTGAACGTTTGATGTTCGTAATACCATTCTATATCAAGTGCATCAAGCATTCTAGCATATTTTGCCTCTTGCTTGGATCTGAAGTGCACTATCTCACCGTGATTAGGTAAGAACATTACAGATTTTCCACAGCGTTCTTTTTGCGTGATTTTGAGTTTTTCTATGACTCCTGGGTTATGTATTCCGTTGTTTTCACCGGTAACCTTCATTTTGTATTCTTCTGTGTTGTGCGATGCTTTGTGTTTCAATTTAACTTCAGGGCGTTTCATGACGTTGTTGTCGCCAGATATACTTGCTATATGCTCCGGTGTATTCACCTTGACTTTCAATTTTGCTACAACTTCCGGTCTCTTCATTGCATTATTTATCGAAATCTTTGCTCTAACTTCAGGTTTCTTTGATGTGTTGTTTTCGCCAGAATGTGCTGCTATCCATTCTGGTGTGTTACACGATGCTTTATGCCTCGCTTTAACATCTGGTCGGTTCATTGCAGTTTTTGTCACTGCTTTGTGTTTTTCTGTTCGTTTGTAGACTCCACGAGACATTATTTACACTCCAAAGTTATTAGAAAATACTCAACAATTTTAACTTTGCGAGTATAAATAGTTTTTGGTAGCATATCTACAAGTAGTAGACATCAACCTTTCCGAGGGTCGTGTCGTCAATTGTTTTGTATTTCTCTCCATTCGTCGGGCAGATCTGAATCGGTATTGACGTGTTTGACATTAGTTTTGCGAGGCCCGGGTAATCAGAGAGACGCACAGCGGGAAGTCCGTTCGCATCTATCTTGGCACCTGGAATAGCAGTAGAATTTGGAGGGACTGTCGCGATCTTTCCAACAGCTACGCCTGGAACCAACACGCTGGGGGTTCCTTCGTTTGCATTGGAAATAATGGGTATTGCTGTCACAGTTCCGTTCGGGTATATCTTCGTTCCGGCTTGCTCTAACCAGTTACCGCCTGTATCGAGAACCACTGGTGTTGGTGTTGCTGTTAATCCCTGGTGGAAGTTGAATGGACCGCTCACGCTCATTTCTGACAGCCAAGTTGGGTGTTGTTTTAATCCGATTACTTCGTCTGATGTTGCCACACCTGAAGTCGTGCTGCCTACAATCCAACCGTTCAGGTTACCGCTGCCATTAATCTTGAAGTCTGTTCGCAACAGCACGGGGTTAGATCCTATCTGAGTTTTCGCGCTTATCCAGCTAAGGTTTGAAGCACTCACAGATTGACCGATGCCGACGTTTTTGTCGCTCGCAGATATGGAGTACGTATTAGATAGTGTAGCTTTCGCTGCCTGGAAATCAAACGTAGACTGATAAGTCTGGTCGCTATATTGTTTGGATAAACTCTGGTAATTGAATTGCCCGGCTACGTTCATCTTCTCTTTTACGGGTCCATACTCGGAATAACTGTAGAGATGTTCAAGTCCGGAAACAGCGGTGTGAACTTCAAGGTCACCCATGCACGGAATTGCTAGGAAAAGGACTAGCAAAATGTATAGAAATTTCATTTTATCGCCTTTTACCACGTCAATTCAATGCTCCACCATGCCCACGCCATGCCAAAACTGCTAGTCTGAACAGATGAATTCGCCGGGAACGGATTGTGCTTGCCCATCGACCAGATTATCTGCGGGGATGGTGTCCACACGCCTGATTGGATTAGACCGACTTCTATTCCTGGGGACATTCCTGAAACGCCGACTTGACAGATGGCGTCTTCATTGGGGCCAGTGACTGCTGCACTCGCGAACGATATTCCAGCGAATGCCAGACAGAGTAAAGACATTAGGACGCCGATTGCGGCGTACATCCGGAAATTATTCTTTGGAGGAGCCATTTTAGTATCCTCCTTTACTTTGGTGCTTCGCAATTGGGAGGCATTAGAGTGCATCTAGCGTTTGCTATGACCTCGTGCCCTCCAGGAACGCTGTTCCGCAGATTGTCTAAGACGTTAGCAGCGACTTTGCCAATGATGGCCATTGTATTGCCTTTCTCTATTTCTCGTGCAACTTCGTCGGGATCCATTTTCGCAAGCCTTGCCAAGTGTTGGTCTACGTTCTCGATCTCATCATAGTGCTTAAGCAATTCCATGACTTCGGCAAGTTCTCCGATTGAGATCATCACTATGTCTCGCAGCGTCCAAAATTTGTGAGCAAATAATCCAGCAAATACTGCGATTATCACAAAAACGACACCAAAAAGTGTCAACAAACTGAATATCATTCTATATCTCCTTTTCTTTTTCTAATATATTACAAACGTAAAGGTGTACCAAACGATCGAATGTCTAACGGCTCGCAACACACAAGATCATGTTCTAGTCTTTTTGTGTCTTCTTTATACATTATGATTAGGTGTTCATTCGGATAAATCATGTGAAATTCTGCAATCTTCTTCTGATCGTCAACACACAGAGGTTTGTTTTTTGATTGATTCTTCAGTTCTACCCAGAGATTATATGTAGGTAGGTAGAAATCCGGAAGATAACCATTATGCGATTGTGAAGGAATTTTGAATGTTTTAGGTTCGTGGTACCATTCAATATCCAAAGCATTAAGCATTCTAGCGAACGTTGCTTCTTGCTTCGATCTAAAGTGTGCAGTTTCGTCGTGATCAGGTAGGAACATTGCCGGATTTGACCAATGTTCTATCGCTGCAATGGATAGTTTTTCATGTTCTGAAGGATCTTCATAACGTTTTATCTGAACAGTGGAATATTTTTCATGTGCGCCGGGCGTTTTTGAATATTCTATCAATTTTATAGATTGTTTTTCACGTTGTAAATTGTCTTTCCATCTTTCTATCTGTGAAATGGAATGTTTTTCATGTACTTTAGGATCTTGCCAACGTTCTATCGCTATAATGGATAGTTTATCCCTGTGTGCATCAGATGCACACACTTCTGCGTGTTTTTCCTTAACTCCCGGTCTATTCATTGAATTGTTTGGACCAGAATGATTTGCTATGAATTCTGGTGTGTTGTGCGCTTTTAACATTATTTCTTTGTATTCTAGACTAGTTGACATCCATTCGTTAAGACATTCTACACTGCAAAATTTCTTGTTATTCGTGGTTTCCTTCTTGCAAATCTTACAGAAGTTAATAGGTATGGCGTGTGTCTTACGCCATTTACGTTGTTCACGTTGGATTAAGGTCAACGATCGGTTATGCACTCCTTCTGGCATATTTATACACTCCAAAATATCTAGAAATACATCATAGTTTTATCTTTGATAGTATAAATAGTTTTTGGTTATCAGTTTCTTTCACCTTTGTGTTGCGTAATTCGCAGAAATAAATTCTGCTTTTTGTTCTTCTATCTTTCCGTTTGCTTTTTGGAGCTTCTTTTCTAGCTTCTCGACGTACTTGCCGAGTACATAGAACTTCCACGACATGAATAAAAATACAACCGATGCTAATGCAAAGGTTATCGTTTCTAACTCGCTCAGAAGTTCTGGATTAATCAACATGTTTAACTTTCCTTATATGTGGCTTCCAGACCAAATTTCTATGGCGAGAGTTATACCGATTACAAGTAATCCACCGATCATCGCCATCATCTGTCGACCCATTTCGGATATTTTGGCTTCAAGTGCTTTTGATTTTTCTCCGAGGGCCTCTGCCATTGCATCGTTCTTGGAATTCACTTGTGCGATCAATGCGTCGTGTTCAGCACGGGATATTCCTTGGTTGACCTTTTCGATGAGCGTTTTTAGTTCTTCCCGGGTGATGAAGTTCGCTTCGCGATCCTTGAATGCGAATCTCCATTCATTGGTAGAGGCGAACCTCGTATTGTAATCACTCTCTGCACGGTCGACGGCGCGTTGAGTTGCTTCTTGCTGAGCCTGAATTTTGGTTTCGAGTGCTTTGAACCTCGCGTTCATGATCTCTTTGATGTCGACGCACTTATCATCCACGTATCCCTTGATTCCTACACTTATTGCGTCTCTTCGGGTGTCGTTGGTCTCGTCCATCATAAAATACCTCCCTATGGAGTGTGTTCAATATGCGCTCCAGCCGTTGACTTCGCACTCACTGCTCCAGAAGCGGACTCCGCGAGTCTTAGAACCAGACCTGACGCTGTTGACTGGACACTTCCTATGGGTCCTGTGAAATCTGTTAACTCCCTCTTGAAGCCTGACGCTGTTGACAGGGTGGTTACTACGGCTCCTTTGAAATCTGTTAGTTCCCTCTTGAAGCCGGTCACGGCGGTTCTCGCTATTGGACCGAACTCGTGGAATTTCGGGTTCTCTGTGAAAAGTGTAAAGGTCTCTTTTGCTGGTCCTGTCCAATCTGTCCACTCATACGAGGTCATGCTGACCTCTGCAATACGTGATCTATCTGATAGGTCGCTGGACTTCCGGGTGCAGCCGTGCTCACCACTGATAATATGATCTGGTCGTACGGATTTGTGATATCTAACTTGTAGGAGTCGCCGTGTGCGAGAATCGTTGCCGCTAGGATAGGATAACTGATTGTGCTATCTCGATTCGCGTAACCGTCTGCCTTGAATGTGAGAGAGTTTGCAGTATCCGTGTTTGCGATTATTATCGTTTTCTGGCTATATCCGAGGCACACAAGTGTTAGGGCAGCGACATAAGCATCCGTGGTAGTTCCGGTCGTCGAGTTTGATACTCCTGGAGTGGCGTTGTTATTTGTTTTCAAAGATGTCATTTAATATACCTCTTAAGTTTGTTCGTTCTATTCTATACAGATTAGTTAAAACGTAAAAGGTAGACCAAAAGTTATTTAAGCTCGAACAACTTACACATTAATTATGACAAAAGCGTATCAACTTGAGGCGCTCGCGATGAAGAATGAGCATCTGACTCCTTCTGTAGTTACTGTAGATGTCCGTGAAGACACAAGTGGTAATAGTCCTAAAGTGACAGCAGACCTTAGCGGATATGGAGTCGGATATGTCAGAATATACGGAAAGATGACCGAGCAACAGAGACGTAAATTCATAAAGCACATAGAAGGCTACGTCAAGCTCCTCTTCGATGAAGCTGAGAAAGAGGTGGAGTTCCGAAGAAAGTGGGATAAAGACGAGTAAAAAGGGTGTAAACAGTAGAGCGTTTCTACTGTTTATGCTACGACCTGCAGGAATAGCACGATGTGTACTCTTCCAGCAGTTCTTCCGGTTTCTGCGGCAGTGTATGCGTAAATGTGGTCTGTAGCAGCCATGCTCGCTCCAGCGGTGACCGGTATAACTGCTCTGGCTGCACCAATGATGTTTGAACCGGGTTCAGTGGTATTCGCTTTTGTGATTGTTACGACGTTTGCAACAGGAGTTCCGCCGGTTATCGCTTTACCGAGTGTGATGGTGGATGTTGCTCCTGCTCCGCCTGCTACTGCTTCGTAGACGTTCATGTAGCCGCCGATTAAAGTGCATTTATATCCAAGCGCACCTAAGTCTGTGTTTTTGACTGTGGCTGCATGGAAATCATGATCTGCGTAGATCGTGAAGATGCTATGAGGATCGCCGGCTAAATTGTTCGCGGCAGTAAGTAGATTAGACGCGGTTATAGCCAGGGTACCAGATGTTGCGGTTACGCCGGTTACAGCAGGGGTTCCTGCCATAGCAGTAGCGAGTAGTGCTATCGTGGTGCGTTTTCCTGCGTGGTTGTTGGACTCGTCTACGAATGGAACTGAGTCTGTAGCTACGGCTACTGATGCCGAACCTAATCCTTTTACGACTCGGGCTTCAGAATTTGGCCCGTCATGTTTCGAGAACCTTTCAGTGACCATTTGAATTCACCTTGAAGTCCTCTATGCGCTCTTCTGGAAGAACAGAACTACATTTGCTTTTCCGGTCGATCTTGTGGCCGCTGCGGCATCTGCGGCGGTGTATGCGTAGATGTGTGCGGTAGATGCGATGTCAACGGCAGCGCCTGGCGATATCGGTAATACCGTTCGGACTGTTCCAACAACATTGCTCTGGCCGTCTGCTGTATTGGCATTTGTAATGGTGATTGCTGTTGCGATCGGAGTTGCACCTGATGCTGCAATGCTGAGTGTGATTGATGGGGTTGTAGTTGTTCCATTCGCTATTTGCGTTAATGTGACGTATCCACCAATTAGAGTGCATTTGTATCCAATTACACCGAAATCTGTATCTTTCGCGGTTGTTGCATGGAAGTCGTGTTCACCATAAACCACGAATATGCTGTGTGGATCGTCGTCTAGGTTTGCGGCCATTGTAAGATCACCAACGGAAAGAACTCCGTCTGTAGCGGTTAGTCCGCTTCCGGCCACTGCGGTAGCTAGGCTTGAGATTGTGCAGAGTTTTCCGGTTAGGGTCGGAGATGCTGAATAGTCTGCGAAGACTATTTTATCTGCGGCAACATCTACTGCTGCGATAGATAATCCGTGAATGTTCTCACTGGATGGTCCGGCTTGTTTGCCGAATTTATCTTGTGTCATTTTCTTTACCTCTCTATGTGTTTGTTCGTGTGTAAGCTTTCGTGATGATGATAACTGATCGGGATTAGCGAACTCGTTATCAACATACGAGTGTACGTAAAATGGATTGGTTAGCAAAGAGTTTATATAGGATGAAGTGACATATTAGGACGTATGACCAGGAAAGGATGCAAGAATAAGGTAAACAAGAAGATCATAGTCAAGTGTGACGCTCCAGGATGCCCGAAGGATGTCGAGGTATCTCCGTGTCATATGTATAAGAAGCATCACTTCTGTGATATGAATTGCTATGCGGTGTGGCTAAGTGAAGATGGGCCTTCGAAGAATAAGGACGTTGCTGAGAAGATCTCAAAGGCGTTGAAAGGAAAAAGTTACGAAACGCTAGAAGCGGAGAAAACGGCTTCTATGCATTCATGTGAGTGGTGCGAAACTCTCACGAGTAATCCGAAGTTCTGTAGTCACAAATGTGCTGGAGATGCTCGGGAGGGAATACCACGAGTGAAGATAAACCGAACACATCCCTGTGAGTGTTGTAAGAAACCAACGGATAATCCTAGGTTTTGTAAAAAAAGATGCGCTACTAATGCTCTAAGGAAGGGCGTGCCTAGAACGGATGCAGTGAAAGAGAAGATATCGAAGAGTGTTCTAGAGAACTTAGAAGAGCATCCGGAACTCCGACAATTCCTTTCAGATAAGCAGAAAGGCATACCTTCTTGGAACAAGGGTCTAACCAAAGAAACGGATGAACGGCTTGCCAAGGCGGGTGAGAGTATTAGTGTTGCCAGGAACACATATTCTCCGATGTGGAATAAGGGCAAGACGAAAGAAACCGATGATAGGGTCAGAAAGAACGCTGAAAATATTTCGAAGGCGTTGATGGGACATGAAACCTCTGATGAGACGAGAAGGAAGATAGGACTGGGCAATACCGGGAAAGTGATTTCTGAAGAGCAGAGAGAAGCGGTTTCGAAGTTCATGAAAGAGAATAATCCCATGGATCGGGAAGATGTTAGGCAGCGGCAGAAAGAGGCATGCCAGGATCCGGTTAGGAATGCAAAGATATCGTATGGTGTGAAAGAGGCGTGGAAGGATCCAGAATATAGAGAGATACAAACAGATAACCGTACCGGCAAGAATAACGGAATGTTCGGTAGACCTGCTGCAAAAGGTTCTGGTATAGGGAAGGGAGGTTTCTATTTACAGAGAAATGGTGTACAAATTTGGTTAAGGTCGTCATATGAAATCAGGATGGCAAAATTACTGGATGACTTACTCATTCCTTGGGAATATGAAACATCATTTGATATAGGAGGTGTTGATACTTATTACCCAGATTTCTACTGCGTGGAATACAATTTGTACCTAGAGACGAAAGGGTTTTGGAGACCGAGCGATAAGAAGAAGATGTTGGCGTTCTACACTTTGTACCCGAACGAAAACGTTAGAATAGTGATGATAGATGATTTAGAAGAATTAGAATACAAATTTGAAAATGGTATTACAATAGACATTCAGAATGTTGGTACATCTTTAGAGGAACAGATATTGGTTTGGTAGAATAGGATTAAGTTAAATTTATGATATAAAAAGTTGATAATCGTAGGAAAAATATACCTACGATCCAACGTTGTGTAAAAATTTTAGGTAATTTGCACCTCAACGTAGCCCGTCACTTGGTGAATTTCTGCGGGATTTATCCATTCCTTGATTTCTATCCAAAAATTCCCACCAGGCTGCTTCGGATAGTCGTCGCTTATGGTGATTTCCTCACTTACGACGAACTCGCCGAACTTCGGGCTCTTGGGGACTAGGTAGACATAACCGTCTGCACAGAACTGGCTCTCTATCATCCAGGAACGGTCTGTTGGGGCCTTTCCGAAGAGAGGAGCGATATGATCTGTGAATGCTATCCTTTCCGAGTCTAGAGTGTTAAGCCATTTCAAGGAGTGCCTGTTACCAACTAAGCCGTAAGGCTTTGCGGTGAACTGCATCTTGTCCATGGCATTCACTATGTCTTCGTAGGGATCTCTAGTGTCATCCCCTCCAGCCCATGCACCCATGTTAGCGACGTTTGCGCCGCTTGATGCAGCAGCAGTGATCTTTCCGAGTTCGTTTGCACGAGCAGCGCCTACTATTCCAAGCAGATCTGCGCTGATTGTGGTTGCGCCGTTCATGGCGATGTAGTCTTCCTTGCCGTGAATACGGTCGAGGGCGATATCAAGTTCCTTGGACTTCATGTTTGCGCCGTCGGGCTTGATAAGATCTCTCTCGTTGACTACGAAACCATCTGCAATACAGAACATTTCGTGCTTGACTATGCGAGCGCGAGTCGTGAATGGCTCGGGTGTTGCACCTTTCGCTATTACCTGAGCAAGGTCGTCTCCCGCATTGAAATAGGTAATCATATCGAAGTCATTGGTTGGACCAACGGATCGGTATGCAAATATATTTCTTGCGAATAACTCTTGCTTGTACAGTAGCTCATATTCGTTAATATCCTGGTACCAGATCGTAACGAATTCTTCTGGTATGAAGGAACCGTAACTCAATGTATTATCAGTCATGAATTTTTAACCTCTTTGTAAACCTTCTAATCGTGATTAGTAGACCTCATAACAGTAATACTTCCATCGGTTGCAACCTGTAAATCGTTGGAGTTGTGAAAGCGCCTGTTGCTGTCTTCACGACTGACATAGTGGTCGATCCGAGTTCAGCGTCAACTACTCTATTTACCTCTGAGATTGTACCGCTCTGGGCTATTGCAATGTAGTCACCAGACTGGAATAGAATAGCTTCCTTGATAGCGTTGCTTCCGAAAGTAATTGTAGTTCCGGAATAGGTTGTACATGCGGCTGCGTAAGCGCCGTCGCCCATGTCAGCTTGTCCAATATACTTTCCAACTGTTAGAAGTGATCTGGTCTTCGGGGTGCTTTCTGGTATCAGAACACCGAGACCTTCTGTGCCGGCTCCTATAGCCCCAGCGTTCTTCACGAAGTTACCGGTGTCAATTGTTTGTCCACCTAGCAGCCAGCCCATTCCCGCACCGTTCACTAGAATCGGTACTTCTCCACCCGGGCCATAGAATCCATCTACTAGATGTTTTCTGACGTCGTCGCATGCTAATCCTAGATAATCGTATACCGTGGAGCTAGCAGTGGGTGTTGCCTGGACGTATCCGTCCGCATTTCTAGACACCATCGCACCAAAGGCAATATATTCTCCAGCTGCGACGATGCCAGTTGTCATCGCGCCGCTGCGAGAAGTTCTAATACCCTTCTGGTGTAATCCGTGTCCGTAACCATTTAAACTTGTTGCAGCCATAAATTTTTACCTCTTAAATCTTGATAATTGTGATCTCCTGATTCCTCAAGGACTTGGTAGTACCCGGCGGCTGTTCAGAGTCATGTGAACTCTCTTCTTGGCTTCTTCTACTTTAGATTCGCCAGAACTCGATGGAACGCCCATCGCTTTCATAAGAGGTACGCCGGTGTTCAGGATCTTCGGGTTAGCGTCGAAATAAGCCCATCCTTCTTGCTTGAAGGCTTCGTAGTGCTCTTTGGCTTTTTCGGGGGTCCTGTTTGCAGCGTTCAGTCTCATACAGAATGCGTCGAAGTCTCTCTTTTCAAGGGATTGCCTATTCATTTCCTCTGTTTCATTCTGCTTCTGAATGAGTTCCTCGACCTTAGTCGCCATTTCGTTCATCTTTACAGTAGTTTCCTCGAGCTTGCTCTTTAGAGCCTCGTTCTCGGAAATTGCTGCATTCATCTTCTGGGCGAACTCCTCGGGGATAGTTACTTCTACCTGAACGGACTTCTCCTTAGGGGCCTCATTGGCCTTTGCTGTTTCATCAGTCATTTCTGCGTCCTTCGGGCATTTTCCGCCCTTCATTTCGAATGGTAAGCATTCGTTACCTTGTTTATCCGTTACCGTACCTTTGCCCTTGGCGTCTTCTTTTACCTCGGCAACTTCTTCGATAACAGGATCCACAGGTTCCTTACTCTGTTCTTTAACCATAATATTTTCCTCACTTAGTGATTGTGATTCCGCTGAATTTTGTTTTCCGCCTAGTCTGCTTTGAAGTTTTGTCCATCTCGCTATTTCTGCGGTCAGACGCTTCTTCTCAGCGTCGTCTTCTGCCATAACCAGTTCGTTATTCAATTTCTCCAGATATGCTTGTACGGCTGGTTCCCAGAAATTACCGTCGAGCTTCATCCCGGCTTCGTTCAATAAGAAGCCGCACCCGTCTCCAACAGAACATGCGCCTTCGCCGACCTCGGCGAAATGATAGAAATGATAACCGTCTTTCTCAACCGCGTTGTAGTGTTGTTTTTCGCCACTTGGTGAAATCCAATCTCCCTCCTCAGGGACGGTGTTGGTGGTGTAAGCTATTGATCCGTCGTATGGAGTTTCAGACTTGATCTTTGCGATATCATCGGGAGTAAGTTTATTCTTGTAGTAACGGGCTACCGCAGAAACGTCTTTTGTTTCTTCTCGGGGCGTTACATTTAGCAACTTTCCGAGTTTGTGATGCTTGTAAGTTACAATTTCCGTTGGACCCGTGTGACCGTGTAAAATTGGTTGGCCTTCAAGCCAATGTGCGTCTCCCTTGAATACGTCGAATTGTTTTAAAGTCGGTATACCATCTGTTCCGGTGAACACTCCTTCTCTCATCGGTATCACGGAAACGTCAATATAATCATCAGTTTCATTGAGAACTCCCGAATCCCTTTCCGCTGCGTTGTACTGCACTCGGATCTCCGGGATACTCATATGCCTCTGTGTGAATTCGTTTTGTTCGTCATTCAATGGATAACCTTCTCGTTGTTTTAGCAGTACGATCTTCTTCTGAATGCCTCGGTTTACCACGCCGGTCTTTTTCCCAGATGCCAAATCCCATGAATGATCCATGGCAATTGGGCAGTATTGAGGATTGTCGGAGCCATTGGTTATTGCGCCTACAGGATATCTGTAGTTCAGTGGGCTTTGTCCGGGTCCTCCATCTACGTCCAAGAAGTATTTCATCAAAGGCTTTTTGGCAATATTGCCCTGATCATCTGATGCCCAATCAATTAACTTCTGTTTGGATCCTACGTCATCGAAAGGCGTTTCAGACATATCGGATGATTCGTCTGGAACTTCCTCTACGTTCATCCCTTCGTCTAATGGGTTGTCTTCGATAACTGTTACATCAGGGGCTTCTATTCCGCCTTTTCCGAAAGCACCTACGTTGTCGGATAGAGTGTCAGTTGCATCGACCACTTCGATTTGGGTGGCGGCAACTTCTCCTATTGCTTTTGGTGTGTAACCATAATTCTGTTTTACTTCATCCGTAGGCATTAATTTCTCCGTTCGTTAATTGTTATCA
>Ga0209777_10000828_pt1 | contig 47777 bp, 33 predicted proteins | sample FrelakmetHBP12HB_FD_187147 | JGI IMG/M metagenome (GOLD analysis project Ga0209777, IMG submission 187147) | Freshwater lake sediment microbial communities from the University of Notre Dame, USA, for methane emissions studies -HBP12 HB (SPAdes)... | ecosystem: Environmental > Aquatic >... | reverse complement strand
GGAGCCGCAGCGCCGGACGCGGCGCCCGCGGCTCGAGTTTCCGGGCGAGTTCCTCGTCAGTGGTCGTCACCGTCATATTGACGTGCAGGCGGTTGGCGCATGCGATCGCCTTCAGCAAATCGAGATCGCGCGCAATCAGGTCCGATTTTGTAGTGATCGACAGCCGCCGGCCTTTCTCCCCGGCGAACACCTCGAGAATGCGGCGCGTGAGATCGAACCGCCGTTCGGCCGGCTGGTAGGGATCCGTCGCCGTGCCGATCGCGATGGCCTCCCGGCGGTCCGTCTTCCGCAGCTCGGCCTCGAGCGAAGCGGCGATGAATTTCTTCGCGTAGATCTTCTGCTCGAAGTCCCGGCCGCCGTTCAGTTCCATGAACTCGTGCGTGTAGCGCGCGAAGCAGTATTTGCAGCCGAACTCGCAGCCACGGTACGGGTTGATGGTCCACTCGAAGGGCATTCGCTCGGTGGTGCGGTTCAGCAGGCGCCGCGTCGGCAGCTCGAGGTATTCCACCACGCGCTTGGCTTCGAGCAGCTCGCTCCGGGAGGCGAGGCGGGCAATGCCGACGAGGTTTTTGGCGGGGGGACCGACTTCGAACAGCACGCCCCTATATTCGCTTTTTATTCGCCTTATGTCAACACCGATTTCACGTGCCGCGGCGGCAGATTACAGGACTTCCCTCTCGTCACCGACGCGCCGGGTCACGCGCTCGCGATCCAGGTACTCGAGCAGCGGAATGGCGTACTTCCGGGACACGCCCGTCAGTTCCTTGAACCGAGGAACGGTGATTCTGCGCCCTTTCAGGGGCGCCAGCGCGGCGCGCAGCCCCTCGAGCGCGGTCCGGTGAAACACGAGTTCGTCGCCCAGCCGCACGAGTTTGTTTTGCCGGATCAGAATCTGCAGGAGCGATTTCGCCCGTGCCATCTCGACTCCCGACTTCGCCAGCACCTCGGCCACCGCGGGCACGCTCAACCCGGCGTCGCAAAACACAGTTTCGATGGCGCCCAGCGCTTGTTCTTCTTCCCCTTTGAGCACGACTTTGTGCGACGAGAGCCGGACGTTTTCACCCTCAGCCGTTATGCCGGCGGCTTGAGCCAGCATGGCGTCGATCAGAAACGGCGGCGCCTCCGGCAGTTCGCGGCTGCGCAGCTCCTCTTTCGGCATCCCCGGAGCCAGGGGGTGCTCCTTATGGAAATGCCGGAGCACATTCGACAACCGGGTCACTGTCGCCCGCATCCACTCTCGATCCGCCAGCCAGAACTCCGGCTGCCGCAACGCCACGAGACGGGGAGACTGCGCGGCTTGCTCAATCTCGGACGGAAGGAGCCCTGTCGCGGCGGCGAGATCCGCCATTCCGAGACCGTGCCCCGACTCCCGGACGAGCAACCCGATCCGCTCCTCCGCCGTTCCGCTCTCGAGGACTCGCAACCGTGCAGCCGCGTCCTCGCCGCGGCGGTAACGGTGGCCCGTGGCATCCACCACCACTCCGCCGCCGATCGTCACAACCGGAGAGAACATCCGGATGATGAAGCGATCCCCGGGAACCAGCAGTTGTGGCGCGTGCAGCACAAATCGCACATAAGCCCTGGCGCCGGGAGCGACAGCCTCCGTCCCCTCGAGCAGGCGGACTTCAGCCTCCACCTCCGCCGTGCCCGCGTGAAAGTGCACCGGGGCGCGATTCTTCAGCGGTCTGGCCGAGGGCAGCAGATCGAGGGCGCAATCGATACGGTCCGCCACGCGAAAGCGCCCGGGATCGGCGAGCACCATGCCCCTGGCAAGCTCGGCCGGCTCCACTCCGGCCAGGTTCAGCGCGGTCCGCTGCCCGGCCAGGGCACGCTCCACCGCCTGCCCGTGCACCTGAACGCCGCGGACGCGCACGCGCGCGCCGGATGGATACAACTGCACGTCCGCGTCGCGGGGAACCGAGCCCGACACCAGCGTTCCCGTCACCACCGTGCCGAACCCGCGCATCGAAAAGGCGCGGTCGATCGGAAGCCGGAAGTAGCGTGAGGAGTCCTTCGCAGGCACCTTCGCCGCGATCTCTTCCAAACGCGCGCGCAACTCCGGCAGTCCTTCACCCGTCGTCGAACTCACTGCCACAATCGGCGCTCCCTCCAGGAAGGAGCCCGCCACGAACTCCTCGGCCTCCAGGCGGCACAGCCCGAGTACGTCGGAATCCACCAGGTCCGCTTTGGTCAGGACGACGAGGCCTTGCCGGATCCCCAGCAGCCGGCAAATGTCGAAGTGCTCGTGCGTCTGCGGCTTGATCGACTCATCGGCCGCGATGACGAGCAGAACGAGGTCGGTCCCGCCAACGCCCGCGAGCATGTTCTTCACGAACCGCTCGTGCCCCGGCACGTCAACGAAGCCCACACGCAAACCGGGCGACAACTCCAGGTGCGCAAAGCCCAGATCGATCGAGATGCCGCGCCGTTTTTCCTCCTCCAGGCGGTCCGTATCGATGCCCGTGAGAGCTCTCACCAGCGCGGTTTTTCCGTGGTCGATGTGCCCCGCCGTACCGGCGATAATGTTCTTCATGCGGCCGCTTCTCATCCTACTACTGGGGATGGCGGCGCCCGCCGCGTGGCCCCAAGGCACGCCGCTGCCGCAGGAGCCGCAAACACCCGTATTCCGGGCCGATGCCACGTGGGTACGCGTGGACGTGCAGGCCGGTGAGAGGAGCCGCGTTCTCGGCAATTTAACGAAAGAGGATTTTGTCGTCCTGGACGACGGCGTTCCCCGGAAGATTCTCTATTTCGGTCACGTCTGAAAGCCTTCGGCCGTTGCTATGTCGTAGAATAATGGCCGGAAAACCCTGGGATTCCCTATGACCGGCACAAGAATCGACGAGCTCCGCAGACGGCACAAGTGCGCCGAAGAGGGCGGCGGGACCGAACGCTGCGATCGCCAGCACACCGAGGGCAAGCTCTCCGCGCGCGAGCGCATCAAACTGCTTCTGGACGAAGGCACGTTCCAGGAGCTCGACAAGTTCGTGCGCCACCGCTCGACCGATTTCGGAATGGGCTCGCAGGTGGTGGACGGCGATGGCTTCGTCACCGGCTGGGGCCTCATCAACAAGCGGCTCACCTACGTCTTCGCGCAGGACTTCACGGTTTTCGGCGGCTCGTTATCCGAGGCCAACGCGCAGAAGATCGTGAAGATCATGGACCTCACGCTGAAAAACGGCGCGCCGATTGTCGGCCTCAACGATTCAGGCGGCGCGCGCATCCAGGAAGGCGTGGCGTCGCTGGCCGGCTACGCCGATATTTTTCTTCGCAACACTCTCGCCAGCGGCGTGGTTCCGCAAATCTCCGCCATCATGGGCCCGTGCGCGGGCGGCGCCGTGTACTCGCCCGCCCTCACCGATTTCATCTTCATGGTGGATCGAACCAGCTATATGTTCGTCACCGGGCCGGACGTCATCAAGACCGTCACCCACGAGGACGTAACGAAAGATCAGCTCGGCGGCGCCGTCACTCACAACGCCACCAGCGGCGTCGGTCACTTCATTGCACCAGACGACACCGAGTGCCTCCGCATGGTCCGCGAACTGCTTTCCTACCTGCCGCAGAACAACCGTGAGGACCCGCCGCGAAGGAAGGTAACCGACCCCGATGATCGCATGGACCCTCAGCTCGATACCGTGGTTCCCGAAGCTTCAAACCAGCCCTATGACATCAAGGACGTGATTCTCCGGGTTGTGGACGAAGGCGAGTTCCTCGAGGTCCAGGAGCACTTCGCCAGGAACATCGTCGTTGGCCTTGCCCGCCTCGACGGCCGCACCGTCGGCATCGTCGCCAACCAACCGGCGTACCTCGCCGGCTGCCTCGACATCAATTCATCGGACAAGGGCGCGCGGTTCGTCCGCTTCTGCGATTGCTTCAACATTCCCATCATCACGTTTGAGGATGTCCCCGGCTTCCTCCCCGGCACGGACCAGGAATTCGGCGGCATCATCCGCCATGGGGCGAAGCTCCTCTTCGCGTATGCGGAAGCGACGGTGCCCAAAATCACCGTCATCACCAGGAAAGCCTACGGCGGCGCGTACTGCGTCATGGGCTCGAAGCACATCCGGACGGACGTCAACTACGCCTGGCCCACGGCCGAAATCGCCGTCATGGGCCCCGAGGGCGCGGTGAACATCGTCTACCGCCGGGAGATTGGCGCGGCCGCCGATCCGGAGGCCGTCCGCCAGGAGAAGATCGCCGAGTTTCGCGAACGGTTCGCGAACCCGTTCGTCGCGGCGGAGCGCGGCTTCATCGACGCGGTCATCGAGCCGCGCGAGACGCGCCCCAAGCTGATTGCCGCATTGCGGATGCTCGAGACCAAAGTGGACACGATGCCGCGCAAGAAGCACGGCAACATTCCGCTCTGACCCAGTGGGACAGGTCCTTACTTCTTCTCGCCTTCGAAACGGATACTGGATTCCGCCGAGAAACGCTTGTAGTCTGCGTACCGGATGTTCAGCCGCATCCGCTGCGGGCCCACGCGGAAATCCAGCGTGTCATCCGCAAAAGTGTGGATCGGAAACCAGTACTTTCCGTCCACGGGCTCCCACATGGTGGTGAACCGCGGGAACAGGTTCTCCTGCTTCATGCTGCGAATCTCCGGGACCGCCTTGCCCTCCGTCCTGACAATGGAGAAGTCTGAGGTGCTCGCCCAGAGAAGACCATCGAACAGGCGCTGGCCGGCGAGAACCTGCCGCGGCCGCACCTGAAGCAGGTAGCACTCCACGCCATCCATCGTCTCCACGCCTTTGTACTTCGTCTCGTAAGCGCGGAGCTGTTCCGTGTCGAACAGAAACGGTTGTACCTCGCGCACGTCCTCGAAATCCTCCGGCGTGAGGCGCAAGTGCTGCAAGCGGTCCGCGGTCTTGCCCGCTACCTTTTCGGTGCGCTCGCCTTCGGGTGAGAACACCACATCCCGGATCTCCTTGTACTCGCCCGCGCGCGCTCCGTTCGCCCCCAACTCCTCTACCGTGACTGTCTGGCGATAGGTGTAGTGCGCGAGCGCCTCGCGCGCCTCGGTGGCCCTTGCGGCCACGCGCCGGGCCAAGCCGGGCGGCGGCTCCTGCGCGTTGAGGAAGGCGGGCACGAGGGCCGATGCTAAGATGATCCCGATGCAAACGCCGCGCGGCGCTCTCTGGATCCTGGTGGGAACGGTACTGCTGATTTGCATTGGCGGACTGCTCTATGCGGACCTCCTGATTATACCCGCGCGCATCGCGGTGCCACTCAGCGCGGCCTTCGCTCTCGAAGCGGGCTTCTACGCCGCAGCGGTCCTCTCGCCCATCCGGCTGCGCCTCGCGGGCGCACTCGCTCCGCGGGCTCTCGCCGGCATCACGGTGCTGAGCGCGGTATTACCCTACTGCGCCTATGCAATCCCCACCGGCGTCTTCCGCTGGGACTCGTTCGGCATCGCCGTGGCTCTCGCAGCCGCGCTGTCGTTCTGGTACGTCGTGCTTCCGCGGCGCCCCGCCGTCGACGCCGTGTTCCTCGCCGTGGTGGCAGCCATTGTGCTTCTCAACCCGTTTGCGCGAATCTACGCCTCGCCGGTGCCGCGCCTGCAATTCGCCATTCTCGGCCAATCCATGTGGACGCGCCTCGCCATTTTCGAATCGCTCGCCGTGGCCCGGATGGAGGTCGAAGGCTTCGGGTTCTGGCCCGATCGCCGCGAGTGGGCCACGGGCGTGGCGAACTTCCTCATCTTCATCCCGGCGGGCGTGCTCGTTGGCTGGGCCACCGGCTTCGCGCAGCTCCGGCTGCGCCCCTGGCCGTGGTGGCAAATCGCGATTCTCGCGCTCGGCACGTTCTTCGGCATGCTGTGGGTGGTGGCGCTGCGCGAGGAGTTCTTCTTCCGCGGCCTTCTGCAAAAGTGGCTCGCGGCCTGGCTCGGAAACCGCTGGGCCGGCCTCGTCCTGGCGTCGGTCCTCTTCGGCGCCGCGCACCTGCCGTTCCGCGCGTTCCCGAACTGGCGCTTCGCCCTGCTCGCCACGGTAGCGGGCCTTTGCTACGGGCGAGCCTGGATGAATGCGAAAAGCGTGCGCTCCGCAATGGTCACGCACGCTCTGGTGAATACTGCCTGGCGGGTTTTCTTCTCCTGACGGGCTGCCTGTCTACTCCGTCCTCTTCCCCTCCGCGTCGTACTGTTCCACCGTGCCGTATTTCTTCAGCACGTCCATGATCTTCGCGGCGTCGCCCACCGCCACGAGTTGCACGTTCTCGAGGGGAATATACTTGCGCGCGGCAGCCTGCACCTCCGCTGCCGTGACGGCCATGATCTCTTCCGGATACGTGTCCCAGTAATCGGCCGGCAGGTTGAATTCTCTCTGCATCAGGATGCGGCTGAGCACGCCGTTCTGGTTCTCGAGCGAGAGCGCGAAGCTGGCCACGATCGCCCGCTTGGCGTTGTCCAGTTCCTCCGCGGGCACGGCTTGCTCGCGAATACGGCGGAACTCTTTCAGGAACTCATCGATGGCCGGACCGGTCACCTCAGTCCGCACCGAGGACGCCGCCGTGAAGTGATCCAGGTAGCGGTCCGCGCGGAAGGAGCTGTAAACCCCGTACGTGAAGCCCTTCTCCTCGCGAATGTTGATGAAGAGGCGCGAAGCAGGACCGGCGCCGAGTACCTGGTTCAGCACCATCGCTGCCGGGTAGTCGGGGCTCGTGCGGCCGATAGCATGGTTGCCGAGCATCAGCAGCGTTTGCACCGACGCCGGCCGGTTCACCAGAATGATCTTCTTGTCTGAGATCGGGGCTTTCACTTGCAGGTCGGGATCGGCGGCCTCGGCCGCACCCCACACCTTAAAGTGCTTCTCGAGCTTAGCCACCAGGTCGTCCGGCGCTACGTCGCCCGTCACACCGAGCAGTGCGCCGCCCGAGACGTAGTACTTCTTGTGGAAGGCCTCCAGGTCGGCGCGCGTCATCTTCTGCACGGAATCCGTTGTGGCGTGCGTCACGGCCCTCGCGTCGCCGCCGTAAAGTACATCGTGCAGCCGCTCGGCGCCCAGAACCTGCTCGTTCGCGCGCATCTGCTGCAGCGCACCGAACTTCCTCTTCTTCCACTTGGCGAACTCATCTTCGGGAAACGTCGGATTCAGCAGGACGTCCGACATGATCTCCAGCAGGCTGCCCAGGTTTTCGGAGAGTGTCCCACCGCTCACGGAAGTCGTCCGCGATCCCCAGCCCGCACTGGCGTTCAGCCCGGCGCCCAGCTCGGAAATCTGCTCTGCGATCTGCCGCGATGTCCGCGTCTTCGTGCCTTGCTTCAGCATCTCTGCCGTCGCTTCCGCTACGCCGGGCAGGCCCGGGGGATCATTCAACGTGGAAGCGGGCAGCAGCAGGTTCACCGAGACCGTGGGCACGCGGTGGTTCTCGACAATCACCACGCGCAGGCCGTTCGAGAGCTTCCGCTCCACCGGCCGCGGCAGCTTCACCCTCAACACCTCCGACGATACGGGCGCCAGCTTCTTGCGAACCACGCCCTGCGTGGATTGCGGCGCGACGCCCGCGGGCGCCTGGCTCAATGCAGGCACCGCCGCGGCGAGCAACAGGGAAATGATCAGTTTGTTCATTGGAGCGGTCCTCCTCACTGCGCGGCCTTCGGCGCCGGTACGGTCACGATCACCACACGCTGCTGCGGGTTCAAGTACTTCTTCGCCGCGTTCTGCACGTCGGCAGCCGTCACCGCCGTGATCTTGTCGATTCGCGTGTTGATCAGCCCCGGATCGTTAAAGAACGTCGCGTACTCGCCCATGCGGAAGGCCTGGAACAGCGAGCTCTCGCGCATCTGCGCCGCGCTGTTCCGCGCGCCGTTTCGCGCCTTCCGCATCTCGCTGTCGGTGGGCGGCTCCGCCGCGATTTTCGCCATCTCCTCGGTCACCAGGGCCTCCACCTCGTCCGGCGTCTTGCCCGGGCGCGGAGTCACCGAGATCTGGAGAATCCCCGGCCCGCGGCGCTGGTCGAAATAGCCCCTCGTCGCGACCGCGGCTTCCGTTTCTTTCACCAGCCGCTGGTACAGGCGCGAACTTTCGCCCTGGGCCAGTATGCTCGTGAGCACGGTCATGGCGTAAGCGTCGGGCGTGTTGCCCAGCGGTCCCTTGAACGCCACATCAAGCCGCGGCAGGCGGGCCAGCTTGTCCTCTACCTTGGCCCGTTTTTCCTTCGTCTGCACGGGCTCGGTCATGTCCACCGGCGGCGGCGCGGGCTGCCGCGGGATTTCGCCGAAGTACTTTTTGACGCGCGCCAGCGCATCGGCGGTGTTCAGATCGCCCACCAGCACCAGCGTCGCGTTGTTCGGAGCGTAGTAGATGCGGAAGAACTCCTTCACGTCCGCCACGGTGGCCGCGTTCAGGTCCTCCATCGACCCGATCACCGAGTGCTGGTAGGCGAAGTTCTCATAGAGCATCTCCTCGAGCATCTCTTCCGACTTGCCGTACGGCTGGTTGTCCACGCCCATCCTGCGCTCTTCCTGCACCGTGGCGCGCTGGTTGTCCAGATTCTCCTCGGTGATCACCAGCGACCGCATCCGGTCGGACTCGAGAAACAGCCCCAAATCGAGCTGGTTCTTGGGCAGCGACTCGAAGTAGTTCGTGCGGTCGTTGTTCGTCGTGCCGTTCATGTTCCCGCCGTTGTTGAAAACCAGGTAGAAGTGCTCGCCCGGCCCCACCTTCTCCGAACCCTTGAACATCATGTGCTCGAACAGGTGAGCGAAGCCGGTGCGGCCCTTGTGCTCGTTCCGCGATCCGACGTTGTATGTGACCGCGACCGAGTACACCGGCGCGTAATGATCCTCGGCGATGATTACGCGCAGCCCGTTCGGCAGGCGCGTATCCGTGAATTTCAGCGGGGCGATCTTGCCCTGCGTGAACGTGTTTGCGGCGGCCAGCGAGAACACACACGCCACCACCAACAGGCAAACCGGAAGGGGTTTTCTCATAGGTCTCCGGAGAGGCCGCGAAATTGCGGCCAACTCCGGATTATAGCGCGGGCTCCCGCGGTCCCCTGCGGATGCACGACATAGAACTGGCGAACAGCAACATTCAGCCGAAACTGGCAGCGTTCTGGGCGTAGCTGGTACGCAAGGCCGTTGGCCCGCGCTGAAGCACTCTCGGCTGAACGCCCTTACTGAGCCCGTGAGGGCCAAAGAGTTTAGCCCAGGGCGTCAAGCCCTGGGAGGTGGATATTCACCCGGGCAGCCCCTGAAAGGGGCGTAAGAGAGCATGCCCGCGAGTTGCCGACGCTCGTCCTTTCGCCCCCGTCCGGGGGCTCGTCGCATCTACATCCGTTTCCCATGGCTCGCGCCGTGGGCTATTCTCTCTCGCCCCTACGGGGCTGATTTCCACCGTTGTGTCGCACACCCCCCTGCTGCGGGACAGATGCTCAGTCCTTCGTGTGCAGCGCCGCTTCCTCGGGCGCCTCCGAAGGAATCGAGTCGAGAGCCTCCTCGAAGTCCGCCACCAGGTCGCGCCAGTCCTCGATGCCGACCGAGATGCGCACCAGGCCGTCCGTGATGCCGGACTGCTCGTACTCCTCCGGCGTGAGCCCCGAATGCGTCGTCGTCTTCGGGTGGCACGCCAGCGTCTCCACTCCGCCAAGCGACACCGCGTTGCTCGCGATCTTCACGTTCCGCAGAAACTCGAACGCAGCCTGTTTCGAACCTACATCCAGGGAGAAGAGCCCGCCCGGGAAATCGCACTGCGCCAGGCGGATCCTGATCTGCTCGGCGTCGTCGAACAGGGTCGGGTAGTGCACCCTCTTCACGCGCGGGTGCCTCACAAGCCTTTCGGCGATGCGCTGCGCGTTTTTGCTCTGGCGATTCATCCTCAGCGGCACGGTCGGGAGGCGGCCGTCCATCATCCAGCACTCGTCGGGCTGCAGGATGTTGCCGAACAGAATGCGCGTCCCCCGGATCTGCGCGATCAACCCGGGGTCCTTTGCCAACACCACCCCGGCCAGCATGTCGCTGAAGCCCGAGAGGTACTTTGTCGCCGAGTAGAGCACCAGGTCCGCTCCAAGCTCGAGCGGGTGTTGAAACGCCGGCCCCAGGAAGGTGTTGTCCACCATGATCAGCGGCTTGCGCGCGCGCCTCCCCGCGGCGTGAGCGGCGCGCCGGATGTCGGTCATCATCATCGTCGGGTTGGCCGGCGTCTCGATGAAAATGGCGGCCGGATTCTCGGCGTCGTGGATCGCGTTATCGAGCTCTGCGCCGTGCCCCGCCGGAACTCCGATTCCCGTGATGCCGAACAGCGGCAGGAATTCGTGGATCAGGTGCGCCGTGCCTCCGTACATCGGGAACGTGTGAACGATGCTGTCCCCCGGCCTCAGGAATGTCATGAAGGCGGTCATGATGGCTGCCATCCCGGAGTTGAACACCGCTGCGGACTGAGACCCGTGCTCGAGCGGCAGAATCTGGTCTTCCAGGATCTCCGCGTTCGGGTGGTTGATGCGCGAATAGATCAGCTCGACATTCTCGCCCTCCCGGCGCGCGGAGCGGCCGGTTGCCACATCGAAGGCGCGCTCGGCCGCTTCGGGAGTGGAGAAAACGTATGTGGAACTGCGGAACACGGCGGGCCTTGCTGACCCCACCGATAGCTTGGGGTCGAATCCCCGCGTCAGTACGGCCGTATTCTGGTGAATGGCGTGAGGGTTGTGTTTGGGGTCCTTCGGATGGGCCATGCGCACCTCCACTCAGAGTGTAACGCCGGGCGGCGGCAAGCACCATCTCTCTGTGGTGCTTGCTATGCAGAGCGGAAATTCAACTTTTCCAGGCACTTACGTTCACAAGATTGGGAGGACGGCGGCCTGCCAGCGCCGCTACGCAGTTCTCGGCCGCCAGCATGGACATCTTGAGGCGCGTCTCCACTGTGGCGCTCCCGATGTGCGGGAGCAGCACGACGGCTGACCACCACTTGCCGGTGGGGGTCAAGGCGGTCCAGGCCGGGGACCGTGTATAATCCTTCGTGGTCGAAAACTCTGGATTTCTCGGGTTCGCCGGGAATCCCGGAGGAGGAGGCGAGGTGGGTTCCATCACCGCGAAGTACAACATTTCCGAGGCTGACAGCCTCGCCGCGTTGCGCGCCAGCGAACCGGCGTGGTTCCGCTACCAGGCGGAAGGAGGCGACTATATCGACCTCCGCGGGCTCGCGCTCGCGCCGCTGCCCGGAATCGACGAAACGATCCTCGCGACACTCTGCCGCGTCGTCCGTGGCTACGCATTCGCCGCGGTGGATGGCGCCAAATCCGGCCATCCCGGCGGCTCCTCCTCCAAGGCCGAGCAGGTGGTCACCCTGCTCCTCGGCGGCGCCGTCGCCTTCGATGCCACACGCCCGAAACACCCCAGCCGCGACCGCTGGGTCTGGTCTGCGGGCCACTGCTCCCCTTTGGCCCATGCTCTCGTCGCGCTGGTCTACGAGGGCCTGCGCCGGAAAGGCGTGCTGCTCCCGGAGGAGTCGCTCCGCTGTGCGGTGTTTCCCGAGCACCTGGCCCGCTTCCGCCGCATTGACGGCCCGAGCGGCCACGTCGAGTCCCACTACGCACTGGCCGACACCTCGACCGGCTCCTCCGGGCACGGTCTTTCCGCGGGTCTCGGCTTTGCGGTCCTCCATAGCTCCTGCGGCCTCGCCACCCGCGCACTCGTGATCGCCGGCGATGCGGAAACCGAGGAGGGAATGACGTACGAGGCCCGCAATCTCGCCTCCAACCTCGGCGTGCGGAATCTTGTCGTCACGCTCGATTACAACCAGTTCGGCATCGACGGCTCGATTTTCGATGTCCTCCCGTCGCCTTACATGAACCACTGGTTTGCGGCCGGATGGAACATGATCGAGGTGGACGGCCACAACCTCCGCGAGCTCGCCCACGCCTACCGCCTGGCTTGCGCCGGGCTGCCCAATGGCAGGCCCACCGTCGTCATCTGCCACACCACCAAGGGCCGCTACTACGGCCGGCTCGAAAACTCGGCCGACTCCCACGGCACGCCGCTGTCTCACAGCGAGTACGTGGACGTAATGAAGGCTTTGGGCTTCGATATCCCGGGCAGCGAAGGCGATGTGCTCGCCGACCTCCGCGTGGTGAGCGACGCTCTGGGCGAAGCGGAGGTCGAGTACCTCGCCGCCCGCCTTGAGGAAGCCGCCCGGCGCTGCGCTCCCGAAGACGAACAGGTCACTCGGATGAGCGTAGCCCTCGCCGGCCGTCCCATCGCGGACTACCGCACGCTCGCGCGGCCCGACGAACTCCCGCCCGAGTTGCTCTTCAACGAGGGCGACTCCGTTCCCACCCGCAAAGCCACCGAGGCCTGGTTCACCTGGGCTATGAAGCGTACGGCGTTCTTCTACGTCGGCGCGGGCGACTTGATGAAGTCCATTCTCACGGGCAAGGCCGAACAGGTCTATGGCGTCATCCGCAAAGAGAACCCGCGCGGCCGCGGCATCCGCTTCGGCATCGCCGAACAGAACATGGCGATGATGTCCACTGCCATCTCGCAGGATGTGCTGCCCGGCGGCTTCCGCCCCATGACTGCCTTCGCCACCTACGGCGTGTTCACGTGCATGATGGCGAACTCGGTGCGCATGACGCTCATCAACAACGACGTGAATCCAGCGGCGCGCGCGTTTTTCATCATGCTCGCCGCGCACGACGGGCCCGAAACGGGCGAGGACGGCCCCACCCACCACGGCCTCTTCTGGATGTCGCTCTTCACCGCTTACCCCGGCATCAGAGTCTACAAGCCGCTCGATGCCAACGAAGCGGTCGAGATGCTCTTCCACGCCGCCTCACGCGGCGAACCGGTCGTCTTCAGCGTGGTGCGTCCCGGCGTGCCGGTCCTGAAGCGCGGTAACGGCGTTCCTCCCGCGCGCGAAGCCGTTCACGGCGCCTACGTCTTCAAGCCGTACACCGGCAACGGCAGGCGGAAGCTCGTGCTCGCGGTGAGCGGTGGACAGCTCATAGCAAACCTGCTGGAGGTCCTGCCCGATATCGAGACTCGCGCGGACGTGAAGATCGTCGCCGTCACCTCTCCGCAGCTCTTCGAGGACCTGCGGCGCGAGAATCCGGCCAAGGCTCTCGAAATCCTCTCTCCCGAAGAACGCAACTATGTGGTCGCGCTCCACAACGGCTGGCCCGGGTTCCTCTATCCGTTCCTGCTGCCCGACGATTATCCGAAACGCGTCTACGGCATGGACCACTTCACGCGCTCCGGCCGCCCCGGCGAAATTTATGCCAGCGCCGGGTTTGATCCGGCAGGCATCCGCGAGAAAATCCTGGCCTCTCTGCAAAACCCGGGGACAGACGGAACGTTTCCTCAATTCTGAGCAGAACCGAGGCCCGGCCCGGCAACTGGTGCCCGCCGTGGTCTGTCCCCCGTCACAGTATCCAGAGCGCCCTGTCCCCGGTCGCGCACCGTGGTGAAGCACGACCCACCCGGCCCTGCCACGCCGTTCGCTATCATAGAACCCATTCCATGCCGGGGACGAAAGGGACAGCCTGGGGACGAAAGGGACGAAAGGGGACGAAAGGGACAGCCTGAATTGAGCGGTTCGTTGAAAGAGCGAAGGGGACGCAGCGCTCCGTCCCTTTCACGGATCTTTCAGGGCTGCTACTTGGGCGGTTCCAGACCTCCTTGCTCGGACGGTGCGCAGGAGTGACTGCGCTTGAATTCGACGAACCGTCCGGTCCAGTGGCCGATCGGAGGGCTGGACGAGAGAAGGGGTGTGCGAAATCTCAATGCTGAGCGAATTTCACGAAACCGCGAAAGTGCCGGAGCGCTGCGTCCCCTTCGCTCTTTCAACGAACCGCTCAATTCAGGCTGTCCCTTTCGGAAAAAGGGTGGCGCAGCGCTTCGACCGGCCCCAGGTTTCCGAAGCCGTTCGCTATCATGGAATCCATTCCATGCCGGATCACATCGTAGTGGCCATCGACGGTCCCGCCGGAGCCGGCAAGAGCACCATCGCCAGGCGCATCGCGGCCGCGCTCGGAGCCGTGTACATCGACACCGGCGCCATGTACCGCGCCGTTGCGCTGCTCGCCCTTCGCGCCGGAGTCCCGCTCGATGATGCCGCCGCACTCGAACCGCTCGCTCTCGCCGCCGATATCCGCTTCGAGCCCGGCAGCACGCGGGTTTTCCTGAATGGCGAAGATGTCACCGCCGCCATACGCGAGCCCGGGGTCTCTCCCGCTGCCTCCAAGGTCTCTGCCATTCCCGTGGTCCGGCGCGTCCTTGTCGCGATGCAGAGGCGCATGGCTGCCGGCGAGAGCGTGGTGATGGAGGGCCGCGATATCGGCACGGTGGTTTTCCCCGAGGCGCGCGTCAAAATCTTCCTGGATGCGGACGCCGCGGTCCGTGCCGCCCGCCGTGTCCGCGAGCTCGAGGCCAAGGGCCAGTCTCCCAGCGCCGCCGAGGTCGAGCGCGAGATCCACGAGCGCGATCTTCGCGACAGCACCCGGGCCGATTCGCCCCTCGTCTGTGCTCCCGATGCCGTGCGCGTCGATACCACGGGCCTCAGCCTCGAAGAGGTCCAGCGGGTTATCCTGGAGATCATCCGGAAGCGGCTGGCCGCTGCCGGCTGAAGCCTCGCGCCCCTGGCTGACTCCCGCGGCGCCGGCTCTCGGGTTCCCTATGCAAAACGTCCTCGTCATGAAGTTCGGCGGCACTAGCGTCGGCTCGGCCGAAAGGATTCAGGTCGCCGCATGTCTCACGGCCGAGCAGCAGAAGCACCGCCCGGTCGTCGTGGTGGTCTCCGCCATGTCGAAGATCACCGACTTGCTGCTCGAAACCATTAAGCGCGCCGAGGCCGGCGACCAGGCCGGCGTGGCTTCCGACATCGAGAAGCTCCGCAAGCGCCACTATGAGACCTGCCTCGCGCTGCTTCCTGAGGACCGGCACGCCGCCGTGCTCGCCCGCATGGAAGGCATCATCGCGGATTTCGAGCGCATCGCCAACGGCATCTGCCTGCTCGGTGAGGCGCCGCCGCGCTCGGTGGATGAGGCCATCGCCGTGGGCGAGCGGCTTTCCACCGTGCTCGTCGCCGCGCGGCTGAAGGCGGACGGCGTTCGTGCTACCGCCGTGAACGCGGCCGGCCTCATCGTCACCGACGCCCTGTTCGGGAACGCGACCCCGCTGATGGACCCCACCCGGGAAAAGGTGCGCCAGCGGCTGTTGCCGCTCCTCGAAGCAGGCACGCTCCCCGTTGTGACCGGATTCAACGGGGCCACAGCCGATGGCCGCCCCACCACGCTTGGCCGCGGCGGCTCCGATTTCTCCGCTTCCATCCTTGCCGCAGCTCTCGACGCCTCCGAGCTGTGGATCTGGACCGACGTGGACGGCATCATGACCGCCGACCCGCGGATGGTCGGAGATTGCGCGGTGCTCGATGAAGTGACCTACCGCGAGGCCGCCGAACTCGCGTATAACGGCGCCAAGGTGCTGCACCCCCGCACGCTCGCCCCGCTGGTGGACCGCCGCATCCCGGTCTGGAGCAAGAACAGCTTCGCGCCCGAAAAGCCCGGCACGAAGATCGTCCCCGCGCTAGAGGCCACCACCGGCGCGCGCGCAGTCACCTCCATGGCCAACGTGGCCCTCATCTCCATCGAACCTGCCTCGGCCGCTCTCAACGGGACGCAGGTGATGGGACGCGCGCTCGATGCCCTCGGCCGCGCAAACATCGAGGTCCTGATGCTCTCCAGCTCGTCCTACCGCCAGAGCTTCTGCGTGCTCGTACGCAGCCAGGAGCTTCCGGCGGCACTCGAGGCCCTCAAGTCCGGCCTGGCGCTCGAACTCGAGCACGGATACCTTCGCCCGCCCGACGTGGACGACAATGTGGGCTTGCTCGCCGTCGTCGGAGAAGGCATGCGCGGCACGCCGGGCCTGGCCGGCCGCATCTTCACCGCCATCTCGCGCGAGAAGATCAATATCATCGCCATCGCGCAGGGCTCGAGCGAGCTCACCATCTCGGTCGTCGTGCCCAAGGAAGGCCTCGACAAGGCCGTTCGCGCCGTGCACGCGGAATCTCGTATGGGTGAGCAGGCGCACCAGCACGGCCAGGATCCCGCCTCCCGCGACGAGCTTGGTTGCTGAGACTGCGCTGAGAGGGCGCGGCCGGTCTCGGGCCGAAAACCCTACCGACCCGGCCACGCCGTCCACACGTGGCAATCGTCAGCCGGATAAGCCTGTACGTGATGAAATACATTTGCTTTCTGACAAAAAGACAGATAATATATGTAATCAAGGATGAAAGTAAGTGATTTTTCTCGCGCCGAAGCTGCTTCCCGAGTGCCTGGACGTCATCCAGCAGGTCAATACGATAAGGCTGCACCTCAGGTACGCCCTGCAAACGCCAAAGCGTTGGTACGGACTCCTGAGGAGGAACACCTTCGCCCGAAACATTCGTGGGTCCAACAGCATTGAGGGATACAACGTAACGGAAGATGATGCGATTGCGGCCGTTGAGAGCCAAGAACCTCTAGACGCTCACAGCCAAACCTGGGCAGCCGTTACAGGCTACCGAACAGCGATGACCTACGTGCTTCAACTCGCCGGCGACCCGCGCTTTCGATACGGAGAAGGTTTCATCCGAAGCCTCCACTACATGATGCTCAGCTATGACCTTCCCAAGCACCCCGGAAGCTGGCGCGCCGGTCCGATCTACGTCCGCGATGAAGAGAAAGACGAGATCGTCTACGACGGCCCCGATTTCACGATGGTTGCTGAGCTGATGGACGAACTCGTCGACTCCTTGAACTCCAATGACGATGCGCCGGCGATCATCCGTGCCGCCATGGCCCACCTGAATCTCGTGATGATCCATCCGTTTGCTGATGGCAATGGGAGGATGGCCCGCTGCCTGCAGACTCTGGTCCTTGCCCGGGAGGGCATCCTCGATCCATGGTTCAGCAGCATTGAGGAGTGCCTCGGACACTACACCAAGGAGTACTACTCGGTTCTGGGTTTGGTGGGAGGCATCCGTTGGCGGCCGGCAGATGATGTGCGGGCCTGGATTCAGTTCTCTCTCGCGGCGCATTTCAACCAGGCAACTACGCTACTCAAAAGAACCAAAGAATTTGAGCGCGTCTGGGATGAACTGGACATCATCATAAAATCGCGCTCGCTACCCGGGCGAGTCATCACCGCCCTCTCCGATGCGACGTTTGGATACAGAATCAGAAACGCCACGTACAGATCGGCTGCGGAGATCAACGAGCAACTCGCAAGTCGCGATCTCAAGCTCCTGGTTGATGAGGGGCTATTGGTGCCCGCCGGAGAGAAGCGTGGAAGAGTGTACGTGGCCTCAGACCTTCTTAGGACCATCCGGCAGCGCACGCGAGAGCCGAAGCCGCAGTATAAGCCACCACTCCCCCAGGGTCTCTGAGTCTTTCCGCGTTGCCGCATGCCTTCGAAAGACGGTCGAAGCTGCGTTTTCCCCCGGTCGTGCTGCCGTAGTGGCCGTTCGCTATACTGAAAGTTCGAATTACCCCCGAAGGAGTTCTCCTTTATGTTTGATCTGTTTCGGAGCCGCGCTAAGGCTGTGCGGTATCTCCTCGGCGCGCTGCTGCTCATGGTCGCGCTCTCGATGGTCGTCACCCTGATCCCGGGTTACGGCACGGGAGGGTCCCGGCAGGACAACGTTGTCGCCGAAATCGGCAAGGAAGCGCTGACCGTCCACGACGTCCAGCAGCAGATGCAGTCGGCTATGCGGAGCAGGTCCTTTCCCGCCGCAATGGCGAGCTTTTACGCCCAGCAGCTCGTGGACGAGATGATCAGCGCCCGGTCGCTGGTCTACGAAGCCAAGCGCCTCGGAATCCAAATCACCGATGAGGATGTCGCCCGCGCGCTGCGCATGAGCATCCCCCAGCTCTTCCCCAACGGCCAGTTCGTCGGCGCCGACGCCTATGCCGCCATGCTGCAGCAGCAGGGCCTGACCATTCCGGAATTTGACAACCAACTTCGCGAGCAGCTTCTGATGTCCCGGCTCAGCAACCTCGTCGCCGACACAGTGGTCGCCACTCCGGATGAGGTCGCCCAGGAGTTCAAGCACCGGAACGAAAAGGTGAAGCTCTCCTATGTCGAGGTCTCCCCGGCCAAGCTCAAGGACCAGGTCAATATCACGCCGGAGATGGTGAAAGGTTACTTCGAGACCAATCGCGCCGAATTTCGCGCCCCCGAGAAGCGCAGCATCGCCATGCTGGTCATTGACGAGGCCTCTGTCGGCAGGAAGATCGCTCTCTCCGACGCTGACCTGCGCAAGATCTATGACGCGAACAAGGACGTGTTCCGCGTCCCCGAGCGTGTTCACGTGCGACATGTCCTGCTGAAAACCAGCGGCAAGCCGAAAGAAGATGTCCCGAAGATTAAGGCGCGGGCCGAGGAACTGCTCAAGGAAGTCAAGGCCGGCGGTAATTTCGCCGAGATCGCCAAGAAGAACTCCGAGGATCCGGGATCGGCCGCTAAGGGCGGAGACCTGGGCTGGATCGTCCGCGATCAGACCGTCAAGGCCTTCGAGAACGCCGCTTTCACGCTCAAGCCGAACGAAATCAGCGACCTCATCACGACCGAGTACGGCTTCCACGTCATCCAGGTCCTCGAGAAAGAGCCGGCCCACGTAAGACCGTTCGAAGAAGTGAAGGAGCAGATCGCCACCGAGCGTAAGCGCCAGCAGGTGTTTGACACAATGCAGAGAGTGGCTGACCAGGCCCACGATGACCTGGTGAAGCACCCGCAGGAGGCCGCCGAGATCGCCGCCAGGTACGACATGACCATCGAGAAGGCGGACAGAGTTGGCCGCGGCGATCGGGTGCCGGAATTCGGAAACAATCCAGACTTCAACGATGCCATCGCCGGCCTGGTTCGCGGCGGCGTCACTCCCGTGATGCAGGCCCCCGGCAACAAGCTCGCGATTGCGGTTGTCTCCGACATCTTCCCGGAACGCCCGGCTGAGCTTGCCGAGGTCGAGCCTCGCATCCGCCAGAGGCTCACTGCGCAGCGGCTCACCGACCTCGTGAACCAGCGGTCCGCGGAGGTCGCCGAGAAGGCCAAGGCTTCCGGCGGCGACCTGAAGAAAGTCGCTCAGCAGATGGGCTTGGAAGTGAAAGGCACCCAGGAATTCGGAGCTGACGGCGCGGCGGACGGCATCGGGCCCGCCGGCGTGGTCGCCGAGGGGTTTCAGCTACCCGTCGGTTCCGTCTTCGGCCCGGTCACGGCCGGCCAGGATTCCCGCTTCGTGTGCAAGGTTGATACGCGGACCCAGGCTGACATGAGCCTGCTTCCCGCGCAGCGCGCCGACATTCAGGCCGCCATCAAGGGCCGTAAATCCCGCGACCGCGTGCAGCTCTTCATGGATTCCATCCGCACCGCGCTGATCCGCGAGGGCAAGGTGAAGGTCCACAAAGACGTGCTCGAACGGGTTGTTGCCGGCTATCACGGCTGACCCCGATGATCGGCTGGTTGCTCGACTTCCTGCGGACGCTCACGACTCCGGAGCGGCTGATCCACCTGCTGACCACCGTGCTTTCCGGGTGGCTCGGCTATGGACTTCTGTTCGGCATCGTGTTCGCGGAAACCGGACTGCTCACCGGCTTCTTTCTGCCGGGTGACTCGTTCCTGTTCACCGTCGGCGTCGTCGTCGGCGCAGCCGGCCTCGATATCCGTATCGTCCTGCCGCTCCTGATGGCGGCGGCGATCGCCGGCGACAGCACCGGCTACCTGCTTGGCCGCCGGACCGGGCCGCACATTTTCAACCGCTCCGATTCGCGGCTCTTCCGGCGCGAGCACCTCATCCGCTCGCAACATTTCTACGAGCGGCATGGAGGCAAGACGATCGTCTATGCCAAGTTCATCCCGATCATCCGGACCTTCGCGCCGTTCGTCGCCGGCGTGGCCAATATGAACTACCCGCGTTTCCTGATGTTCAGTGTTGCCGGCGTGGTCGCCTGGATCTGCTCCATCACGATGCTGGGGCGCCTGCTCGGCAGCGTGCCGCTCGTGCGGCAGCACTTCGAGAAGGTGATCTTTCTCATCATCCTGGTGTCGCTGCTGCCCGTGTTCTTCGAGTTCTTGAAGGCGCGGCGCCGTAAAGCTGCCGCCGTCGTCACCGGCGGCGACTGAACGTTCCCGTTCCGTACCCACGGGGTCTCAGACCGCGCTGCACCGCCCGTGTCGGACCATCCGCTCCTTTGGCTCCGTAGGGTTTCAGGTCCCGAATTCATGGCGTCGCGCAGCGTCCGGCCCGTTGATAGACTTCCTGACGAACACGACACATGGGCAGATCGTGCGTTGCAGCAGACTGCGTGATAGAGATCCTGGCCAACTTCTAAAGCATAGAGAGCATAGAGAACAATCATAGAGAACAATCCCTTGCCGGGGACGCAAGGTCGTGTCATAATTGCTCGTCACCCGCGAATCCCCGCGTCCTCGCTGGTATCAGACGTTCTCTTCCTGTACTCACGCTCATGCACCGAGCGACCGGCCGGCTCCCGGGTCCAGAGGGCATCTTATGTTCATCGGCAGGTTTGTTGCGGCTCTGCTCGCCGCGGCCGCCGCTACGGTTGCGCCGGCGGCCACCACGCTGTATTGCACTACGAACGGTGTTCCGGTTCTTCTTCGGGCCGAGGGCATCGCGGAGCCGGTCGGGGACATCGTCCTCGCGTGCACCGGGACTCCCGGCGCGGCGGTCTCCGCCAACCTCGGCATCTTCCTTTCCGTCAACATCACCAATCGAATCGGGGCCAATGACGTCACCGACGCCGTTCTGACCGTCGATACGGGCAGCGGCCCGGTTTCGACGGGCGCCACCCCCCTGCTCCTGGGGCCGAACTCCATCGCATTCACCGGTATGAGTTTCACCCTCGGAACCTCCGGCACGGCGAACCTGCGCGTGACGAACCTTCGCGCTTTGCCGGGCGCTCCGAGCGCCGGCTTCCCGGCGCCGGTGCAGGCCTTTCTGAGCTGGAGCGGCACCGACGCCGTCCTGAGTCAGACGACACTCGATGTCGGCGTGCCGTACACCGGCCTGCTCGCAGGGATTGCCTCGACCATCGTGAATTGCCAGGGATCGCGCCTGCCGCCGCTGCTGAGCGTCACGAACCTGCTCGGCGGCGGCACCGCGCTGACCACCACGCGCGTCACGGAAGGGTTTGCCGCTGCGTTCTCGCCGCGGCAGCCCGGCTCGGATTCCGGTGTGCGCTTCGTGCTCGAGTACACCGGTTTTCCAGCCGGTTCCCGGCTCTTCGCGCCCGATGCGGTGGCCGGCACCAGCGCGGCGCAGCCGACCACGTCCGGCCTGCTCGGCGGCAGTTCTTCGCCCGGCCAATACGCGCCCGGCAGCGGAACACTCCTGCTGGTGCGCGTGGACGGCGCCGGCGCAAATGGCGCCGGCGGCACGCTTGCCTACACGCCCGGCGCACCGGGCTCCGGCCCCGCAGTCCTCGATACGGTTTCCGAGTTGGCGCTGAAGGACGGCGCCGCCACCGCCGTCTACGAAGTCGAGGACGCGAACCCCGTCCAGGTGGAGAGCGCCGAAATTCCGGCCTGGCTCGGCCTGGATCCCACCGGCGGGCTCTCCGCAACGACGCGCCAGTCCGTGACGTTCGGGCCCGTTTCGGATGTCACCGCCGCCAGCGCCTCTGCTCCCATTCCCCGCTTCCTGGCCATCGCGCCGCCGGCGGATTGTTCCGTTCGCGGCGATTGCGGCGTGTTCCCGAAGCTGTCCGTCACGCGCTCGAGTCTCGAGTTCACCGGCGCGGCCGGCAGCGGCGGCTCGAACGATTGGGTGTACGTGAAGAATACGGGCGGCGGCTATCTGGGCTTCTCGGCCACGGTCACGTATAAGGCCGGTTCCGATTGGATCGCGCTCGTGGAGAATCCGGTTCGCAACGGCGCCGGCGGGGTGAACGTGCGGGTGAAGCCGCAGGCGCTCCAGCCCGGTGTGTACGAAGCAACCCTGACCATCGACGCTGGAGAGGCCGGCCTCGCGAATGTGCCGGTCACCTTCACTGTTACCGCCGCGCCCGCGCCGCCTCCCACTGTTGTGGTTCCGCAGGTCACGGCCGTACTTAATGCCGCCACCTTCGCATCCGGCCCCGTAGTGCCGGGCTCGCTCACTACGCTGATGGGCTCTCACCTCGAGGGCGGCGCCGTCGGTGTGACCTTCGACAGCAACGCGGCGACCCTTCTCTACACGGGCGACTCGCAGATCAATCTGCTCGTCCCCGCGGAGCTTCGAGGCCACGAAACCGCGACTCTGTCGGTCGTCGTGGACGGGGTCGCGTCCGCGCCGCAGACCGTGAACGTCGCTGCGATGTCCCCCGGCATCTTCGGCATCCTGAACCAGGATTCGACCTTGAACGACCCCTCGAACCCCGAGGCCGGCGGACGCATCATTCAGGTCTTCGGCACCGGGTTGCCCGCCGCCGCGGACGGCGCCATCACGGCGAAGATCCACGATGTGTGGATTCCGGTGCCGGAGTACGCGGGCCCCGCGCCCGGGCTTCCGGGTGTGCAGCAGGTGAACCTGCGCGTGCCTGAGGGCTGGCCGCCGATGAGCACCTCGGTCGTGGTCTGCGGGACCAGCGCGGTCACAGGCGACCGCGTCTGCAGCCCCCAGGCTCCGTTCACGGTCAAGTGACGCAAAACGTGCGTTAGGAAGCACAAAAAAGCATGCAAATCGCGCTTATTAGCACGTTTCTGCATGCATTTTGGCGCTCTTTCCAGGTATCTGCGGGGCTGCGCGAAACTCCCCATTCTGGACGCCGCTTCATCTCGATTTGGGCGATGTGGCTTCCGAAAATGGGGCATTTCCCCCTGGCCGGATCTTCCGGTCTCTGGCCGCTCTCTATCCCATTGATTCCCAGAGCCCCGCAGGCCCGCCTCCGCTGGCATCGCGCGTGCACCGTCCCTCGTGGGCAGTTGGGGACTCCGTAGACACCAGCCCGCGGTATTCATGGGAACTCTGCCGATAGAAGCGTGCATGACGTGTCCGCGCGTGGCGCGCGAAGCGCGCGGTGCAGAACCTGCCGGCGCCGTGGCGACGCCCCCACCCGGGCCACGCTATAACGGGCCAAAAGGTCCTATAATGGTACTTAATATCCGCCCTTTCCCTGGGACAGGCTTCCCGCTTGGCTCATGTACCGGGCGAGAGCACTCCGCAAGAGCGCTAACCGCGTTGCTGGACCTCCTCGGAAACCAGCGCGTCACTTCGCAGCAACGGTCTCAACGCAGTTTTTTGGGAGATCAGATCGGACTCAAATGACACGACCCAAGGTAACCATCGACGGGAATGAAGCGGCGGCTTACTCTGCCTACCACGTGAGTGAGATTTGCGCCATCTACCCCATTACCCCTTCCTCTCCGATGGGAGAGTGGTCCGACGAATGGTCGGCAAAGGGGAAACCGAATATCTGGGGCACGGTGCCCTCGGTGATCGAGATGCAGAGCGAAGGCGGCGCCGCCGGTGCGCTGCACGGTGCGCTGCAAGCCGGCGCGCTGGCGACCACGTTCACGGCATCGCAGGGCCTCCTGCTGATGATCCCGAACATGTACAAGATCGCCGGCGAGCTCACGTCGGCCGTGATCCACGTCACCGCGCGCACGCTTGCAACTCACGCCCTCTCGATCTTCGGCGACCACGGCGACGTCATGGCCTGCCGCCAGACGGGCTTCGCGCTTCTGGCGTCGAACTCCGTGCAGGAGGCGATGGACCTGGCGCTCATCGCTCATGCGGCCACGCTCGAATCGCGCGTCCCCTTCCTGCATTACTTCGACGGCTTCCGCACCTCGCACGAAGTGGCCAAGGTGGAGCAGCTCACGAAGGACGACATGCACGCCATGGTGCCCAATGAGCTGGTGAGGAAGCACCGCGAGCGCGCCATGTCGCCCGACCGCCCGGTCCTCCGCGGCACGGCGCAGAACCCCGACGTTTTCTTCCAGGCGCGCGAGACCGTAAACTCTTACTACGCCGCGTGCCCTACACTCGTGCAGCAGGTGATGGATCGCTTCGCCGGCATCACTGGACGCCAGTACAAATTGTTCGAGTATCTGGGCGCGCCCGACGCCGAGCGCCTCATCATCGTGATGGGCTCCGGCGCCGAAGTGGCGCAGGAAGCCGTCGAGTACCTCACCGAGCGCGGCGAGAAGATCGGCATCGTCAAAGTACACCTCTACCGGCCGTTCTCGGTGGAGCATTTCCTCGGCGTCCTGCCCGCCACCGTGAAAAGCATCGCGGTTCTCGACCGCACGAAGGAACCCGGCGCGGTGGGCGAGCCGCTCTACACCGACGTGGTCACAGCACTCAGCGAAGCCGCCGCCGCGGGACAGTTGCCCTTCGCGCAGTACCCGAAGATCATCGGCGGCCGCTACGGGCTCTCCTCGAAGGACTTCACGCCCGCCATGGTGAAGGCCGTCTTCGACGAGCTTTCGAAGGTCACGCCGAAGAATCACTTCACCATCGGCATCAACGACGACGTCACCCGCACCAGCCTCGACTACGACCCCGCCTTCTCCACCGAGGATCCGAAGACGGTTCGCGCGCTGTTCTATGGCCTGGGCTCGGACGGCACGGTGGGCGCCAACAAGAACTCCATCAAGATCATCGGTGAGGACGGGGACAACTACGCGCAGGGCTACTTCGTGTACGACTCGAAGAAGGCCGGCACCGTCACCGTCTCGCACGTACGCTTCGGTCCCAAGCCGATTCACTCCAGCTACCTCATCAGCGACGCGAGCTTCGTGGCCTGCCACCAGTTCTCGTTCCTCGAGCGTATCGACATGCTCAAGGCCGCGCGGCCCGGCGCCACGTTCCTGCTGAACAGCCTGTACGGTCCCGGGGAAGTCTGGGACAAGCTCCCCCGCTCGGTGCAGAAGCAGATCCTCGACAAGAAGCTCAAGTTCTACGTCGTGGACGGCTATAAGGTGGCTGACCAGGCCGGCATGGGCCGCCGCATCAACACCATCATGCAGACCTGCTTCTTCGCCATCAGCGGAATTCTGCCGCGCGAGGAAGCGATCGTCGCCATCAAGAACGCAATCGAGAAGACCTACGGCAAGCGCGGCGAGGCCGTTGTCCGCAAGAATTTCGAGGCCGTGGACATGGCCCTCGGTCACATGTTCGAAATGAAGGTCCCCGATCAGATCACGGCCACCTACGACCTGCGCAAGCCCATGCCCGACGAGGCGCCCGAGTTCGTCCGAACCGTACTCGGCACCATCTACGCCGGATTCGGTGACGACCTCCCGGTGAGCGCGTTCCCGGTGGACGGCACGTTCCCCACGGGCACCGCCCAGTGGGAGCGGCGCAATATCGCCCTCGAAATCCCGGTCTGGGACGAGGTCCTCTGTATCCAGTGCGGCAAGTGCGTTCTGGTTTGCCCGCACGCCTCCATCCGCGCCAAGGTGTATGACAGCGCGCTGCTCGGCGCCGCGCCCGCGACGTTCAAGTCCTCGCCGGCCAGGTGGCGCGACTTCAAGGACCAGAAGTACACTCTGCAGATTGCTCCCGAGGACTGCACCGGCTGCGGCCTGTGCGTCGAGGTCTGCCCGGCAAAGAGCAAGACCGAAGTGAAGTACAAGGCCATCAACATGGCGCCGCAGGAGCCCCTGCGCGCTCCGGAGCGCGAGAACTGGGACTTCTTCCTCACCCTGCCCGAGACCGACCGCAAGGTGCTGAGCCTCAGCCAGGTGAAGGATTCGCAGTTGCTCCAGCCGTTGTTCGAGTTCTCCGGCGCTTGCGCCGGCTGCGGCGAGACGCCCTATCTCAAGCTGATGACGCAGCTCTTCGGCGACCGCGCCATCTGCGGCAACGCCACCGGCTGCTCGTCGATTTACGGCGGCAATCTCCCGACCACGCCGTACACCACCAACAAGGACGGGCGCGGCCCGACTTGGTCGAATTCGCTCTTTGAGGACGCCGCCGAGTTCGCCCTCGGCATGCGCCTCTCCGTCAACCAGCAGAACCTGCACGCCCGGCACCTGCTGGCGAAGTTGTCATCGCTGATCGGCGATGACCTGGTCTCGGCCATCCTCAACGCCGCGCAGAAGACCGAGCGCGACATCGAAGAGCAGCGCGAGCGCGTGAAGATCCTCAAGCAGAAGCTCGCCGGGCTCAACGTGGCTGAAGCGCTCGATCTCGCCGTTTGCGCCGATTCGCTCGTGAAGAGGAGCGTGTGGGGCATCGGCGGCGACGGCTGGGCCTACGACATCGGTTACGGCGGTCTCGACCACGTGCTCGCCTCGGGCGAGAACGTGAACCTGCTGGTGCTCGACACCGAAGTCTACTCGAACACGGGCGGTCAGGCCTCCAAGGCCACGCCCACCGGCGCGGTGGCGAAGTTCGCCTTCGGCGGCAAGCCGCGGCCGAAGAAGGACCTCGCCATGATGGCCATCAACTACGGCAACGTGTACGTGGCCAAGGTGGCCTTCGGGGCGAACGACATGCAGTGCATCAAGGCGTTCCTCGAGGCCGAGGCCTATGACGGGCCTTCGATCCTCATCTGCTACTCGCACTGCATCGCGCACGGTTACGACCTCATCCACGGCCTGGACCAGCAGAAGGCTGCCGTGCAGTCGGGCCACTGGCCGCTGTTCCGGTACAACCCGGCGCTGGCGGAGCAGGGCAAGAACCCGCTGCAGCTCGATTCGCGGGCGCCCACCATTCCGCTCGAGAAGTACATCTACAACGAGACCCGCTACTCGATGCTGCGCCACAGCCAGCCCGAGGCAGCCAAGCACTTGCTCGAGCTCGGCCAGAAGAGCGTTGACAGCCGCTGGAAGCTGTACGAGTACCTGGCCTCCATGCCGGGCAGCGGCGGAAACGGGGCCGCGGGCGATGAGAAGCCGGTTGCGGCAGCCAAAGAGGAGAACAAGTAAATGGATCTCACGACGAAATACCTCGGCCTCGAGTTGAAGAACCCGGTGGTGGTATCGGCGTCGCCCCTTTCGCAGGACGTCGAAAACATCAAGAAGATGGAGGCCGCCGGTGCGGCCGCGATCGTGATGCACTCGCTGTTCGAGGAGCAGATCGAGCTCGAGAGCGAGGAACTGGACCGCAGCCTTTCCGCCGGCGAGGACCAGGCGGAATCGGCTTCGTACTTCCCCGACCTCGGCCAGTACAAGATCGGCCCCGAAACCTACCTCGAGAACCTCTCGAAGGCCAAGGGCGCCGTCAGCATTCCCGTCATCGCCAGCCTGAACGGCGTTTCGAAGGGCGGCTGGACCCGGTACGCAAAGAAGATGCAGGAAGCCGGCGCCGACGCCCTCGAGCTGAACATCTACACGATCCCGACCGATCCCGCGGTTACGGCCGGGCAGATCGAGCAGGGCTACCTCGACCTGGTTCGCGAAGTGAAGGCGAGCGTGCAGATCCCGGTCGCCGTGAAGCTCTGCCCGTACTTCAGCGCCATGGTCAACATGATGACGAAGCTCGACCAGGCGGGCGCGGACGGGCTGGTCCTCTTCAACCGGTTCTACCAGCCGGATTTCGATCTGGAGGCGCTCGAGGTGGTTCCGAGCCTGCAGCTCAGCAGTTCTTATGAGCTGCTGCTGCGGCTCCACTGGACGGCCGTCCTCTACGGCAGGATCCGTCCGGACATCGCCATCACGGGCGGCGTGCACACCTCCCACGACGTTCTGAAGGCCATGATGGCGGGCGCCCGCGTGGTGATGATGGCGTCGGCCGTTCTGAAGCGCGGCATCCCGTACGTCGCCACGGTTCTCAGCGAAGTGAGGTCGTGGATGGAAGAGCACGAGTACGAGTCCATCGCGCAGATGCAGGGCTCGATGAGCCAGAAGTCCGTGGCCGACCCGAAGTCGTTTCTGCGCGCGAACTACGTGAAGGTTCTCAGCTCCTACGTCCACCGGGCTTAGGGCAGACTGTTTCTCTCTCTCGAGGGCCGCGGCCACAAGCCGCGGCCCTTCTTTGTGTGCTGTCGTTCTCACGGAAGCTGCTCTGTGGGGCGGGCGCCCTCGCCCGCGGGCGACCCCCAGGTCGCCCATCCCGCGCTCGACCAGCGGTACTCACTGGCCTGCCTGACCAACCCCGCTCGCACCGGGTCCTGCTCGATGTACCTTCGAATTCTGTCGAATTCTTCCTGATTGCGCACCAAGTGGTCGTAACTTTCCTCCTGCCAGAATGGCTTCCCCGTCATTCGGAGAATCTGGTTGGCGCGTCTGGCCGTGATGCCTTTCAGGGATTTTGTCAGTTTGGGGAGGGCCACCGCGGGAGTCACGAGTAAATGAACGTGGTTGGGCATGGCCACGAAGGCATGCACAGCGTACTGCCGGAGGACACGGGCGTTATACCAGATCGCCTCTACAACCAAGTCGGCAAGACCGGCCCGACGGAGATAGAACGGGCCCGTACGGGCCTCATGCAGCAAACGATCCGCCGCGTGGCGAACACTTGTCCAGAGGGCAGCGCACCGCCCGGGAAAACCCGGCGCGCGGGCAGACTGCCGTGAAGACGCCAAGTGAGAAAGACCGGCTGCTGTGTCGTGGAGATGTGCGGAAGCCGGCGGCGATAGTGCATCACGCCAGAAGAGTGTCTCGCTTGCAGAGGAATTCTCGAAAACAGAGAGCAGAAATAACAGCGGGGCAGAAGCCGGCCTGGGGGCCGGCCGCGGGCGAGGGCGCCCGCCCCACAAAGGAGAAAGAGCCGATCCGGGGCCCTCAGGCGAGTGTGCGCGCCCCACACGGACTCGCCGCACTACACTGGTCTGGGTGACACATTGTGATGGTCTTGCGTTTCCTCCAGCCGCGCGTGCTGCTCGCGCTGGCGTTACTGCCGGCGGCGCGGGCGCAGCAGGCACAACCGCCGGCGCCCTCCCGCGCCGAGGCGCTCGAGGGGCTGGCGAACTACGCCGCAACGTACCATAGACGCTTCCGGCAGTTCGTCGCGACCGAGGAGAGGGTCCAGAAGCGCTACCGCGGCAACAAAGGCCCCGAGCAGCGCACGACGGTCTCCGACTACTACGTGATCACGCTGCCGAGCGCTCCGGACCGCATGGTGGAGTTGCGCGACACGCTTTCGGTGGACGGGAAGCCGGTGCCCGCCAAGCGGCGCGTCTCGCTCGACATGCTGAACCGCAAGGGGTCGAGCCTGGAGGCCGAGGCCGACCGCTTCATGAGAGAGAGCAAGCGGTACGACCTGGACGCCTTCCGCCGCATCGAAGAGTACACCAACATGGGGCTGCTCTATGTGGACCGGCGCGTTCAGGGGCACATAGCATACTCATTGCCTGAAACCCTCGGCCCGGGCGCGTTCGCGCTGCGGTTCATGGAGTACGGCGCCAATACCGTCGCGCGGAAGGACGACGAGCCGGCGCCGGCGACCGGGATCGTTTATTTCACGTATCCCGGCTTGAAGGTGTTCAAGGTGGATCTCACGCTCCACGACCTGGTGCCGGAAGGCCCGGCGCTGGTGCGGTGCTTCGTCGATTACGAGCCTGGTCCGGACGACCTGATGCTGCCGAACCGCTGCCGGCACTTCCTGCCGGGCAGGTCCCTGACTCCCGAGCCGGGCACCCTCGAGAGCGACGCGCACTATACCAATTACCGCCGCTTCACCGCGGACGTGAAGCTGACGGTGGACGCGCCGTAGGACGCGCTGCGCAGCGACTCGGCACCAATCGTGTTCGGGTGAGTTGGGGCGGGCCGGGCCCGCCCCGAATAGAACTACTGAGCGCGCAGAATCAGGTTGACCACGATCATCAGCACGGAGAACGCGGGCAGCACCAGCAGGGCCTTCTTCAGCCGCTTCGGATCCTCGCCCGCGACACCGCCGATGATGGGCGAGCTCACCACCAGGCCGAGCCAGCCAGCCGTCACCGCGATGCCCGTCGCGGTTGCGACGAGCTGCGGGAAGCGCGTTCCGACCACCGCCAGCGTGGTGGGGAAAACGGGCGCCATGGCGAGACCGGCGAGGAATACCAGAAACCATGCCACGGTCTTGCTCTGCGATTGCAGCATCACAAACGTCGTGACCGCCATCAGGACAGACGAGGCGAGGAGCACATTCTGCGGGCTCACGCCGCTCAGCACCTGCGACACCGCAACGCGTCCCAGCAGCAGGCCGAGCGCGAAGCCGAGCGAGAGGACCGTGAGCGCCTGCGCCTGAGGCACTCCCTGCGCGATCAGGTGCCGCACCAGCCAGTTCCACACGCCCACTTCGCAGGCCACGTAGAGGAAGAGCAGCAGCGAGAGCAGCAGCAACGTCACGTTCCCGAGCAGACCGGTGACAGCCGACGCCTGGAAGGCCACGGCGCCGGCCGGGGCGGGCATCGGCGCGATGGCGTTCACTGCCAGCGTGGCCGCCGTCAGCACCGCGGCGAACGCCAGCAGGCGCGGTGAGTTGTTGCGGAATACCCGCGCCGCCACGAGTGGCGTCACCAGACCGCCCAGGCCGAAGAAGAGGTTCAGCAGGTTGTAGACGCCGGCCGTGGAGAGCCGGCCGATGTGGATGTCGCCGGCCAGCGCGTTCCCGCCGGTCACCACGATTCCACCTCCGATGCCGAGCAGCAGCAACATGGCGGCGACCGAGCCGAAGCCCTTCGCGCTCCGCAATCCGAGCAAGGCCACTGCGATGAGCACGAGCCCGAGAACCAGACCGGTCTTCTTCCCCTGGGTGTCGATGAGCGGCCCGACAAAGAACGAGCCGACCATCAGGCCAATCGCCTGCGCCATCGCAATCTGCCCATTCTGTTTCGGGCTCAGGCTGAAGCGCTTGGAGATGTCCGGCAGGATGGTGCCGAGCATCGCAGCAATAATGCCGTAGACGAAAATCGCCAGAACGGCGGCAAGGATGAGCATAGAATCTCCCGCTTGCCGGCGGTCAAGAGAACCGCCGGAGAGTACCGCGGCTCTTCACGGCCGCGGTCTGAAATCTTATCAAAAGCGCGCGCGTCCGGTGCCGGCGGTCGGGGCTGCCGCAAAAAAGGGCGGCCTAGCCGACTCCCTTACGGTCGCGGCTCGGAAACGGAAACGCATCGGTCGCGGCTCAGTTTCGAGTGCGGATCGCGAGCCACGGGACGTGGGTCATCCGGGCTTAGACGAAGTGATACTTCTTCGTCTTGTCATCCCAGATGATCTTCTTGCCGTGCCGGAACGAGAGCGTGGCCATGTGCCCACCGATGGCGGCCTGCTGCCCTATCTCGGCCGGTGCGATCACCTTACCGTTGCCCTTCACGGCGTCGATGAAGTTCTTTACGTGCGCCTGTACCGCGTTCGCGTCGTTGCCCGGGAGAGAGATGTTGATCTCCTTGCGATCCTTCACGCGCTCGAGAACCGGGCTGGCCGCCACCGCCTTCGGGTCCTCCAAGTTCTTGCCGAACTTCTCCGGCCAAAAGTTCAGGAATTGCCGGCTGATCACCTCGATGGTGCCCTCGTTGCCGAGGAACTGCTCTCCGTACCCGAAGTGCTCGCTCCCGAAGTAGCAGGAGTAGTTGATGTGAAACTTGGCGTCCGGGTACTCGTAGATCGCACTGAACGTGTCCGGCACCTCGCGGTCGTCATTCGGGTCCGTCCAGCGGTAGATCCCGCCGGACGCCATGCAGGAGGCCGGGACCGTCTTGCCGCAGACGAAGTTGGTGATGTCGGTCTGGTGTACCAGCAGGTCGGTGGAGATGCCGCCTGAATAATCCCAGTAGAGGCGCCACTGACGGTAGCGCCGGGCATCAAACGGCACCTTCTTCGCCGGCCCCAGGAACTTGCCCCAATCGGCGGTTTCGGCGCTCAGCCCCGCCGGAATGGCGTAGCGCCAAGCCGGGTCGTTGTCGAGCGTATTGCGGTACCAGAAGGCGCGCACGTAGTGGACGTCGCCGATCATGCCCTGCGCCACCATCTCCTTCGCCTTGATGTACAGGGAATTGCTGCGGTTCTGCGTGCCGACCTGAACCACCTTGCCGGACCGCTCGGCCGCCTTCACGATATCCCAGCCCTCTTCGATGGTGTGCGCGAGCGGCTTTTCCAGGTAGATGTTCTTGCCCGCGGCGAGCGCGGCCAGCGCCATCTCGTGGTGCAGGTGCTCGGGAGTTGTGATGAACACGACATCGATGGACGGGTCCTTCAGCAGTTCCCGGTAGTCCACGTAGGTTTTCGGGGTGTTGCTGCCCTTGGTCTGGACGTTGTCCTTACCGTTGTTCAGCGCGCCCTGGAAAGTGTCGCACACGGCCGTGACCACAACGGACTCCGGGACGGCTTTGTACATCATATTCATGACGTGCATGCCGCGGCTGCCCGTACCGATCCAGCCGACAGTCACCTTGTCGTTCGCCCCCAGGGCGGGCAAGACCCCCGGGGCCATGGCGAGCGCGGCGCTTCTCAGAAAATTGCGGCGGGATGAATCATCGATCATAAGATCCTCCAGGATGCGGCGCCGGCCGGAATGGCGCGCACGGGCGGCCGCTCAGAAGCAAAGTTCAGCATATCAACGATTCGCAGTGGGATGACACGGGGGGATCCATCAATGCGCTTTTCCGGGACGGCATCGGAGCTGTCCCTCGCTTTAATGGATCGCAGGGTTCCCAGGGGGCGGCGGCGTTGTTATAATGAATTCACGTGTCGAGCCGCGAGAGTGGGCGAAAGCCCACTTTTTTGTTGGCCGAAATTGTTCCAGCGCACATGAAAGAAGCGATCGTCGCCCAAGTGACGGAGGTCGCCCGACGTGTCGCCGGAGCCGAGGGGCTGGAAGTCGTTGAGGTTCAACTGCTCGGAGGAGGCAGCCGGCGGGTACTCCGCATCACCATCGACAAGCCTTCGGGAGTCTCCCACGCCGATTGCGAGTTGGTGTCGCACCAGGTGGGAACGATCCTCGATGTTGAGGACGTCATGCCCGGGGACGGCTACACTCTCGAAGTGAGTTCGCCTGGCGTAGAGCGCAAGCTTATTGGAGCGCGGGATTTTCAGCGCTTTCTCGGCCAGAAGGCTCGGGTCGTGCTGCGGGAACCGGTTGAAAACCGCCGGCACTGGGAAGGCACGCTCGCGGGTTTTTCAGGAGACGAGGTCACGCTCGAAGCTTCTCCAGGCAAGAGTATCCGCTTTTCGGTCCAGCAGGTTGAAAAGGCAAACCTCAGGTTCGACTGGTAATCCCGAACAGATAAAGAGGAAAGCATCTTGGGAACAATCCAGCAGTCCATCGAGATTCTGAGCAAGGAGAAGGGCATCGATCCGCAGGTGGTTATTGACGCCATCAAGGATGCCATGCTTGTGGCCGCACGCAAGCACTACCACACGAACGAGGACCTGGTGGCGGAGTTCGACGTGCGCACCGGCGCCATCCGGGTCTACGTTGTGAAGAAGGTGGTCGAGACCGTCGAAGATCCGCTGAACCAGCTCACCGTCGAGCAGGGTCGCGTGCTGGATCCCGCGGCCGAGGTGGGCACCGAGATCAGAATCCCCAAGTCCACGGAATTGTTGGGCCGCATCTCCGCACAAACCGCCAAGCAGGTGATTCTTCAGAAGGTCCGCGAAGCCGAGCGCGAGACGATTTACCAGGAGTTCTCCGGCCGCGTCGGAGAACTCGTGAATTGCTCGGTGAAGCGCGTCGAGGGGCCTGACCTGGTGGTCGATATCGGGAAGACCGAGGCGAGGTTACCGAAGAAGGAACAATCCCGGCTGGAGAATTTCAGCGTGGGCGACCGCGTCCGCTGCGTGATCAAGAGCGTCGATAAGGCCGGGAAGACTCCAGGAGTATTGGTATCGCGCGCCGCGCCGGAACTGGTCGCGCGCCTGTTCGAGCAGGAAGTGCCGGAGATTTACGACAACACCGTGGTGATCAAGGCGTGCGCGCGCGAAGCGGGCGAGCGCACGAAGATCGCGGTGCAGAGCCGGGACCGGGACGTGGACAGCGTCGGCGCCTGCGTGGGCATGAAGGGTATGCGCGTGCAATCGATCATTCGCGAGCTGCGCGGAGAGAAGATCGACATCATCGAGTACTCGGACGACGCGGTCACCTTCGCGACGCACGCGCTGAGTCCCGCGAAGATCAGCCGTGTCAGCATCGTCGACCCTGCCGAGAAGCACATGGAAGTGATCGTGGAGGACACGCAGCTCTCGCTCGCCATCGGGAAGAAGGGGCAGAACGTGCGCCTCGCCGCCAAGCTTCTGGGCTGGAAGGTGGACATCAAGAGCGAGGAAGAGAAGCGGCAGGAAGTGGAATCGCAGATGGCGGCGCTGGTGGTATCCGGCGCTCCTGTCTCCGTGCTGGCGGATCACGGGCTCGCGGACAAGGTGGTTGAGCGCCTGATCGAAGCCGGAATCGGCACCGTGGAGAAACTCGGATCGATGACTCCTGAGGAGCTGGCCGAGATCCAGGGGATCGGCCCCAAGACGATCGAAGCGATTCAGCTCGCGGTCAACTCGTACTACGCACAATTCGAAGAACAGGCCGCGGATGAGGCCGAGCCCGGCACTGCCGCAGAGCCGCCTGCGGAAGCAAGCGGTGCGGAAGCGGCCGCGGAGGAGTTGGCGGAGCCGGCCCCGGAAGGCGTGGAAGAACCCACGGCAACCGAGGCGGGCGAGGCCGAAGATAAGGCCGGCGCGCCAGCGGAACCGCAGGAATCCGGTTCGGAACCGGAGCCTGGGAAGCTGGAGCCCGAGGTAGAGCGGCCGGCCTGAAATCCATTGAAAATGACTGGACTCTGGTACGATAAAGGACTCGGATTGGACGCCCAGAGGTTAGCAGCAGAGCAGTCCCGGCTAAGGGCTGAAGTATCTGAAAGCCACTGCTCTGCCATGCGCCGAACGGGCTGATCAACTGAACGTTTGCTATGAAGAAAATCCGGATAAACGAGCTGGCGCGGGAATGCGAGCAACCGAACGGCGCGATCATTGCGGTTCTGCCGCAGTTCGGCGTGACGGAGAAGAAGACGCATTCCAGCTCGATCGACGAGGATGTCGCCATAAGGATCCGGCGGCATTTCGGCGTTTTTGTCGAGCCTGCGGAGGGTGAGGAAGAACCTGGCGCCGCTGAGGCCGCCGCGGGGGAGACGGCGGAAGAGACCGAGCTCGGGGCGCAAGCGGAAGAGGCTCCGTCCGCACCGGATTCCGGTGTGACGCCGGCGGAGTGGCCGGAAGGGGCGCCGGCGGCTGCATCGTTGGCCCCTGTTCCAGCGCCCGGCCTCACGACCGAAGAGAGAATGGCGGCGCGCCCGCACGCGCATCCCTTGCGGCCTCCACTGCTCGGACGCGCGGGAAAGCCCGCGGTTCCGATCCAGCCGCCCCTGCCACCGGCGGCGCCCGCCGCACCGCCCGCGGGCGTGACAACGCCGGCTCCCGGCGTGCCGGCACGGCACGCAGTGCCCGCCAGGCCGGCTCCGGCAACACCGCGGCCGGGCCAGATCATCTCAGGTCCCCGGCAACCGTTCCCCTCCAGCCAGCAGCCTGAGGCACCCCGGCCCATGACGCGGCCGGCAGCGCCCCGCCCGGCCGCTCCGCACCAACCGCCGCCACAGGCGCAGACGCCGCCGAGCGCTGTGATTTCACCTCGTCCGGCCCTCGCGGGGCAGCCCGCCGCACGGCCGGTAGTTCCACCCCGGCCCGACCTCGTGGCGCGGCTCTCACAGACCAAGGCCATGCCGGGCCAGCCGCAGCCGCGGCCGACTCCTCTTCGCCCGTCCACGGTGCCGGTGCCCGGGCAGCCGATTTACAAAGGCCCGATCCGCCCCGGCCAGCCGCTGCGTCCCCGTCCAGGCGGGGCGAGCCTGCCCTTGGGACGGGGTCGCGGCTTGCACCCGACGAGTCCATTGCGGCCCGAGGTGGCCGCCGTCCCGACTACGGAGCCGCGCCGAGGCCAGAAGGAGCGGCAGCGCCCCGTCGTCGATCGCGAAGCCGAGCGCGAGGGCAAGCTCCTCCGCGTTCCGATGTCGCGCCGGGGAGAGGAAACCAGCCGCCTCGCCCAAGGCAAACAAGTCACGGTTGCCGAGGGGATCACCGTCAAGGAGCTCGGCGAGAAACTCGGTCTGAAAGCCAACCTCATCATCAAGAAGCTGGTGGACCGCAAGATTTTCGCAACGATCAACCAGGCACTCGACGTGAAGCTCGCCGAAGAGGTCGCGCGCGAATTCGGCGCCGTTGTGTCCGCCGTGAGCTTCGAGCAGGAGGCGGCCGATTTGCAGGAGACTGCCGCACAGGCGGTGGAGGACGACAGCAGACCCGTGAAGCGGTCCCCGGTGGTCACCATCATGGGCCACGTCGATCACGGCAAGACATCACTGCTCGACTCCATCCGGCAAACTCGGGTGGCCGAGAGCGAGGCCGGCGGCATCACCCAGCACATCGGCGCTTCCACTGTGGAGAAGAACGGCCGGGAGATCGTGTTCATCGATACGCCGGGCCACGAAGCGTTCACGCGCATGCGGGCGCGCGGCGCGAAGATCACCGACATCGTCGTACTCGTCGTAGCGGCCGACGACGGTGTGATGCCGCAGACTCTTGAAGCGATCGATCACGCGCGGGCAGCTCAGGTCCCCATTATCGTCGCCATCAACAAGATCGACAGGGCCGACGCTCAGCCCGAGCGCGTCAAGCAGCAGCTCACGGATCGCGGGCTCATGCCCGAGCAATGGGGCGGCGAAACGGTGATGGTTCCCGTGTCGGCCCGCACCAAGCAGAATCTCGACCTGCTGCTGGAGATGATTCTGCTCGTCGCCGACATGCAAGACCTGAAGTCCAACCCCAGCCGGCCGGCCGTCGCTTCCGTGCTCGAGGCGAAGCTGGACCGCGGGCGCGGCCCGGTCGCCACGGTTCTGGTGCGCAGCGGCACGCTGCACGTGGGCGACTTCGTCATCTGCGGCTCGGTGTTCGGCAAGGTCCGCGCGATGTTCAGCGACCTGGGCGCGAGCATCAAAGAAGCCGGCCCGTCCACACCGGCCGAGGTGCTGGGGCTGGACAACCTGCCGGAGGTCGGCGAGACCTTGCAGGTGGTCACGGACACGGCGAAGGCCAAGCAGATCGTGATCTACCGCGAGGCGAAGGCGCGCGAACAGGCGCTGGCCAAGAGCAGCCGCCTCACTCTCGATCAACTGCACCGGCAGATCAAGGAAGGCGAGACGAAGGAGCTGCCTGTCATTCTGAAGGCGGACGTGGGCGGCAGCGCGGAGGTGATCGCCGAAACGCTGCAGAAGCTCTCGACGGACAAGGTGCGAATCCGGGTGATTCACAGCGGCGTCGGCGCCATCACGGAAACCGACGTCCTGCTCGCTTCGGCTTCGAACGCGATCGTCATCGGGTTCAACGTGAGACCCGACCGCAACGCGGTGGCGCTCGCCGAGCAGGAGAAGGTGGACATCCGGCTGCACACGATCATTTACGACCTCACCGACGAGATCAAGCGCGCGATGACCGGCATGCTCGAGCCGGTGTTCAAGGAGGTGTACCGCGGGCGCGCCGAGGTGAGGGAGATCTTCCGCATCAGCAAGGTCGGCACCGTGGCCGGCTGCCTGGTGGTGGATGGCTCCGTTCCACGCGATGCCGAGATTCGCCTGCTGCGCGACAACGTCGTGGTCTTCACCGGCAAACTCGCCTCGCTGAAGCGGTTCAAGGACGATGCCAGCGAAGTGCGTTCCGGCCTGGAGTGCGGCATCTCGATCGAGAATTTCAACGACCTGAAGCCGAACGACGTGATCGAGGCCTTCGCCACCGAGCGCATCGCGCCCGAGGTTTTCGCCTGAGGCAATGGCAACCATCGGCGTGCTCACTCTCGAGATGCGGCTCGAGAACGCGCACTCACTCAAGGATAAGCGGCACGTTATCCAGAGCCTGAAAGAGCGGCTGCGGCACAAGTTCAACGTCGCGGTGGCGGAAATCGAGTATCAGGACCTCTGGCAGCGCGCCGTGGTTGCCGCCGTCACCGTCTCGAGCGACCACGGCCACGCCGCGCTCGTGTTGCAGTCGGTCGAACGGGAAGCCGCTTCCCTGCTCGGTCCGGAGCTGGTTAGCGCCACCCTGGAGTGGCTGGAGTAGGCATTTATGGATTCGCGGCGGGCACAGCGCGTCTCCGAGGCGCTGCGCGAAGAACTGGCCGAAATCATCGGGTACGAGCTGAATGATCCGCGCCTGGCTGCCGTCAGCGTTACGGACGCGCTCCTGTCTCCCGACGGCCGGCACACCCGCGTGCTGGTGACCTTTCGCGGCACCGCGGACGAGCAGCGCCAGGCGCTCGAGGCGCTCGAGGGCGCAAAGAACTATCTTCGCAGCGAGATTGCCGTACGCCTCCGCCTGTTCCGCGCGCCGGAGCTGAATTTCGAGGAGGACTCGGTGGCCGGGGGCGTCAGCCGGGTGGAAGAGTTGCTCCAGCGCATCCGTAAAAAGCGTGAAAAGGCGGAAAATTCAGGCGGCAAATGATGGGTTTCCGGCTCCGCTTCGTGCTACTTTTGTGGTGGCTGCCCCTCCTGGGGCATCCCGAGGCCCCCTCCGGGGCACCACGGCAGGCGCCCGCGCCACAGGCGCAGGCCGGTGTCCGGGAGCTGCTCAGGCTCGAGGAAAACCTCGATGCAATGGGGTCCGTTTACTCGGTCACGCTCTACGGTTACGAACAGGAGCGGATGGAAGCCGCTGTGGAAGCGGCGTTCAACGAGATCGGCCGGCTCGATCGAATGATGTCGAACTACCGGCCGGAGAGTGAGCTGAGCGAGGTGAACCGGCACGCGGCGCAGAAGCCCGTCCGCGTTACGCCCGAGTTTTTCGATCTGCTCGCGAAGTGCCGGCAGTACAGCCGGGAGAGTGACGGCGCCTTCGACATCACAGTCGGGCCGCTGATGAAGGTGTGGGGCTTCTACCGGGGTACGGGGAAGCTTCCGGCCAAAGACGAGGTGGCGCGCAGCCTCGAGAAGGTGGGGTACCGCCACGTGATCTTGGACAACGAGAATCACACCGTCCGGTTTGACGAGCCTGGGGTCGAGCTTGACCCCGGCGGGATCGGCAAAGGTTACGCCGTGGATCGCGTGGTCGATATTCTCAAGGAGAACGGCATTGCCTCCGCGCTGGTATCCGCCGGTGGAAGCAGCATCTACGCCCTCGGCGTGCCCGCCGGAAACGCCCAGGGTTGGGAAGTGAAGATCCGCGATCCCAACCATCCGCGCGAGACGATCCAGGACTTGCGCCTGAAGAACGAGTCGATGTCCACCTCCGGCAACTACGAAAAATTCTTCGTCGCCGAAGGCAAGTTGTACAGCCACATCATGGACCCCCGGACCGGTTTTCCCGCCGAGGGCGTGCTCTCGGTTTCCGTAATCGCTCCGACTACGCTCGACAGCGAAGCCTGGACAAAGCCGTACTACATTCTCGGCCGCCGATGGGCGGTGCAACACAGACCCACGGAATTTCGTGTTTTCCTATGCGAGGACAAAGCGGAACAGCCATGCGCGTGGCTCCAATGAACAGCCGGTTTCTGGATGCCTGCCGGCGCAGACCCACGGATGTGCGCCCCGTGTGGTTCATGCGCCAGGCCGGCCGGTACATGAAGCAGTATCGGGACATCCGCGCCAAACACGGAATTCTCGAGATCTGCAAGCGTCCTGACCTCGCCTCAGCCGTGACTCTGCAGCCGGTCGAGGTTCTCGACGTCGATGCCGCCATCATCTTCGCCGACCTGCTCCTGCCGGTTCAGCCGATGGGGCTGAAGCTGCGGTTCGCCGCGGGCGAGGGCCCGGTGATCGAGAACCCGGTGCGTACGTCGGAGGACATCGACACGCTTTCCATCTCGAACACGGACGATCTCGGCTACGTGGGTGAGGCGATCGGGATGGTCGTCAAAGCGCTGGGCGGCAGGGTCCCGGTGCTCGGTTTCGTCGGCGCCCCGTTCACCATCGCCAGCTACATGATCGAGGGCGGCGCCTCACGCACGTTCCTCAGGACCAAGCAGATGATGTATTCGAACGAGACCCTGTGGCGCCGGCTGATGGGGAAGCTGGTGGATGTACTGGGTCCGTTCGGCATCCTGCAGGTTGCGGCGGGCGCCCGCGCCATCCAGGTCTTCGATAGCTGGGTCGGCGCGCTTGGCCCGGACGATTACGTACGCTTCGTCGCGCCTTACTCCCGGGCGCTCATCGAGCGCATTCGCTCCACCGGCGTGCCCGTCATCCATTTCGGGACCGGCGCCGGCGGATACTTCCGCGAACTGCATGCGGCCGGCGGAGACGTCCTCGGCGTGGACTGGCGGATCAATATCGACCAGGCATGGATGGACATCAGCTACCGCTCCGCCATTCAGGGCAATCTGGATCCGGCGGCGCTTTTCGCGCCCTTGCCCGAACTGAAGTCGCGCATCCACGAGCTGCTCAAACGGACGGGCACGCGGCCGGGGCACATCTTCAACCTCGGCCACGGCATTTTGCCGGAGACCCCGGTGGAGAACGTCAAGGCCGCGGTGCAGATGGTCCGGGAGTTCAAGCCGTAGTGCGGCCGCTTTTCGCCGTCTGCCTTCCCGCGCGGCCCGCGGCGTGGCGGAGCCTGCCCGAACGGCCCGGAGTGTGCTCTTGAAGCAGGCGGTTCTGCTGCTGGCGCACGGCGCACCGGAACGGGTCGAAGATGTTCCGGAGTATCTGCAATACGTCCGCGGCGGCCGGCCCACGCCCCCACAAATCGTGGAGGAAGTGGCGCATCGCTACTGGGAGATCGGCGGTGGATCTCCCCTGCTTCCCCGCACCCGCGAGCAGGCCGCAGGGCTCGAGCGGCGGCTCGCCGAAGACGGCTGTGGGGCGCCGGTCTATTTTGCGATGCGCAACTGGCGCCCGTTCATCCGAGACATCGTCGCCCGGATGAAGGCCGACGGTATCGAGCGCGTCATTGCCGTGTGCCTTGCGCCGCAATACTCCAAAGCGAGTGTCGGGTTCTATTTCCGCCGCACTCAGGAAGCCAAGGTCGAGACCGGCTTTGAAGGCGAGATCGTCTGGACGAAGACGTTCCATGACTCGCCGCCGCTCATCGAGGCATTCTATGAGCGGCTCGAGCCGCTGCTGCCGGCCAAGGTGCTCTTCACCGCGCACAGCCTTCCCGAACGAGCGCTCGAGCGCGCCGACCCCTACGACGCCGAGGCCAAGGCCACCGCGGCTGCGGTCGCTGCCCGCGCCGGCCTTGCGGATTGGGAGTTCGCCTACCAGAGCCAGGGCTTCACGGAAGAGAAGTGGCTCGGCCCGACCGTCGAATCGCGGCTCGATGAGTACGCCGCGGCCGGTGTTCGCAACGTGGTGCTCGCACCCATCGGCTTCGTCTGCGACCACGTCGAGATCCTCTATGACGTGGACATCGGCTTCCGCAAGTATGCGCGCGAGCGCGGAATCGAGCTGCGCCGCCCCGCATCCCTCAATGACTCGCCCACATTCATCCGCGCGCTGGGCGAGGTGGTGAAACCGAGACTATGCAGCCAGTCGTAATCATCGGCGGAGGCATCTCCGGGCTTTCGACTGCCTACTACCTGGCGCGGCACGGCGTCCCCGCACGCCTGATCGAACGGCGCGAGCGGCTCGGGGGCGTGATCGAGACCGAGCGTGTGCAGGGGTGCGTTCTCGAGGCTGGGCCGGACAGCTTCATCGCCCAGAAGCCGTGGGCACTCGAGCTCATCCGGGAGCTGGGGCTTGGCGGCGACGTCATCGGCTCGAATGACCACCTGCGCGTGACGTACGTTCTCAAGCACGGCAGACTCGTCCCGCTGCCGGACGGGCTGATGCTCATGATCCCCACACGCATCGTCCCGATGGCCGCCACATCGCTGCTCGGTTGGCGCACGAAGATCCGCATGGGCCTGGAGTGGTTTCGCAAGCCCGACAGCCTCCACGCTGACCAATCGGTGGCGAAGTTCGTCGCGGACCACTACGGACAGGAAGCGGTGGACTACCTGGCCGAGCCGCTGCTTGCGGGCGTTTACGGCGGCGACCCGAACAAGCTCAGCGTCACGAGCGTGCTGCCCCGTTTCGTCGAGCTCGAAAGCAAGTACGGCAGTCTCACCAAGGGCGTTCTGCACGAACGCCGCAAGGCGGCCCGGCAGTCCAAAGGTATGCCGCTGTTCCAGACGCTGAAGGGCGGTCTCGGCCAACTGGTGGACGCCCTCACTGCCCAGACCAGGCCCGCGCCGGAGGTGCTCCGCGGCGAAGCGCAAGCCGTCGAACGCAACGGCACGGGCTACCGCATCCGGTTGAATGACGAATGGACCGAGGCCGGCCACGTCGTGCTCGCGTGCCAGGCATATCAGGCAGGCGCCCTCATCGGCTCGCTCGACCCCGCGTTCGCGGCGCTGCTCGATGCCGTTCCCTACTCCTCCTCCATCACGATTTCTCTCGGCTACGAGCGGCCGTCCTTCAAACACCCGCTGAACGGCTTCGGGTTTCTGATTCCTAAGCGCGAGCGGAAGCTCCTGGTCGCATGCACCTGGGTCGGCACGAAATTCTCTTATCGAGTGGCGCCGGACAGGGCGGTGCTTCGATGCTTCGTGGGTGGGGAGGACGAGTCCGTTCTGGGGCTCACCGACGAAGAGCTGGCTTCCGGCGTTCGCGCCGAGTTGCGCGCGATCATGGGCGTGACGGAAACGCCCGTTTTCACCCACATCGCCCGCTGGCCGCGCTCCATGGCGCAGTACACCGTGGGGCACGCTGCCAGGCTCCGTGAGATTGAAGCGCGCCTGAAGGCGCTGCCCGGTCTGCACGTGGCCGGCAACGCCTACACCGGCATCGGCATCCCGGATTGCGTTCGCATGGGGAAGGCGGCCGCCGGCGCCATCGCCGCGGCCTCCGCCCGATAGCAGCGCCGTCTTCTGCGGCGGCGGAGTCCCGCGAAGGGGACAGAGCACTTCACGCCCACTCCGCTTCGCTCCGGGGCGGAGTGCTCAGTCCCCTATCTGCCGAAGACGACATTCACCTGAGTTGGCTGCACTTCCAGGCGGTCGATGCGATAGTCGAGCTCAAACGGTTTTCCCACCTTCGCGTTCGGGTAGTAGGGCCAGACGAAATTCCGAATCAGGTAGTCGAGCGCGCGGCCGGAAATCGCGAGCCCCGAAATCTCCACGCGATCCAGGTCCACCTGCGCCCGGCCGCCTCCCGAACGGATTTGCGCGTACACGCGCACGTCCCGCTCCCCCGCGAGCAGTTTCACCAGCGCCCAGTTCATCGGCTGCCCCATTGCCTGGCGGAGCTTCGGAAAATCGACATAGGCCGACCCCATCGCACGGTCGCCTCCGAGCAGTTCGAGCCGGGGCTCGCGAACTCCCTGCCTCACCCGTCCGGCGATCGCGTCCTGGACAAAGGCGTTCAGCTCGTTCTGCCGGATGGTGACCCGCGAACCCCGGGGCGCTTTACCCGAGCGAATCAGGCCGAGCTTTTGCCGGAAACTGCGCGCCTCCGGGCTCGCCTGCACAAGCAGCGCGAACCCGAGAAACAGCGCGATGAGCGACCGCCGCCGCATATCAACATTAGACGCTACCCCGCGGTCCTCCGGTACGGGCCACCCCGGCGGCCCCGCCAATCGATACACTGTCCGCATGATTCGTGTTCTGGCTTCCAGCGTGCTCACCCTATTCATCGGCGCCGGCCTTTCGGCGCAACAGTACCGGGTCGTGATTCAGAACGGCGTCCACGCCAAAATGCGCGATGGCGTCGAGCTGGCCGCCGACGTCTACCGCCCTGACTCCGCCGGCAAATTCCCAGTGCTGCTCCAGCGCACTCCGTATAACCGCGCCGGGGAAACCGGGGAAGCGGGCGCGCTTGCATCGCACGGCTACGTCGTCATCATCCAGGACACCCGCGGCCGCTTCGATTCAGCGGGAGAGTTTTACCCGTTTCGCTACGAAGCGAACGACGGCTACGACACCATCGAGTGGGCCGCCGCCCTGCCCTGGGCGGACGGCCATGTCGGCATGTTCGGCGGCTCCTACGTCGGCGCCACGCAGATGCTCGCGGCCGCTGCCGCCCCGCCCCACCTCGTCTCCGTCTTCCCTTACGTCACCGCCTCGGAGTATTACGAGGGCTGGACCTACCAGGGCGGCGCGCTGATGCAGTGGTTCACTTCGTCGTGGGCTGCCGGGTTATCCATCGACAGCCTGCGCCGCAAGGCCGCGGCGTTGTCGAATCCTAAAGGCTGGATCACCGGCCTCCCGGTCGAATCGTTCCGCATGACCGAGCTGCCGCCGGCGGACTCGCTCGCTCCTTACTTCCGAGACTGGGTGGCGCATGAAACCGATGACGACTATTGGCGCGGGTGGAAGATCTCGGACCACTACGGAGAGATGAACATCAAAGCGCTCCACGCGGGCGGCTGGCACGACATCTTCCTGAAGGGCAGCATCGCGAACTACACCGGCATGCGCCGCGTCTCTCCGGCGTCGTCGTCGCAGCGGCTCCTCGTCGGACCGTGGGCGCATGCGTCCACGTCGCCCGAGGGCAAGATCGGCGACGTCACCTTCGGCAAGAGCGCCGTTCTCGACATGGCCGGCGCCATCCTGCGGTGGTCCGATTTCGCCCTCAAAGGCGCGGAGAACGAGTACGCCACGGGCGCTCCGGTCCGCCTCTTCATCATGGGCGAGAACGTCTGGCGAGATGAACAGGAATTCCCGCTCGCGCGGACGAAGTACACGAGCTACTATCTCCAGCGGGGAACGCTCTCAACCTCGACGCCCGGCAGTGAGCCGCCCGAAACATTCCAGTACGATCCTGCGAATCCCGTTCCCACCATCGGCGGAAGGCTATGCTGCGGCGCTCAACTCGCTCCGGGACCGGCGGATCAGAGCCCGAACGAATCGCGCCCCGACGTGATGGTCTTCTCCACACCTCCGCTCGAGCACGACGTCGAAGCCACGGGCTACGTCCGCGTGAAGCTCTACGCCTCAACCTCCGCCGCGGATACGGACTTCACCGCGCTGCTTGCGGACGTCGAGCCCTCCGGCTACGCGCGATTCCTCACCGACGGCATCATCCGCGCCAGGTATCGCAACTCCTCCGCCAAGGCCGAGCCGGTGGAGGCCGGCAAAGTCTACGCATACGACATCGACCTGTGGGCGACCGGCAACGTATTCAAGGCGGGCCACCGAATCCGGCTCTATATTTCAAGCAGCAACTTCCCCCGCTTCAGCCGTAACTTCAATACCGGCGAACCGGTATTCGGAGCCGTGCGGATGGTCACCGCGAGCCAGAAGATCTACCATGACGCGGAGCACCCGTCGGCATTGATTCTGCCCGTTATCCCGCGCTGACGGGCGCTGTTCTTTGTAACTCAATCCGGCCGGTTTGCATCTATAAAAGTGGATCAGGGGACCTTGTTGGAGGAGGTTATGCGGAATACTTGTGTCCGGGCTGATGAGTCTGCCTCGAATCACCGCACGGCTGTAAGCTCTCTCGGTGAGGCATGGTGCCGCGTGATGCATAGAGGGGTTTCCTGGCCCGTGAGCGGCCGGTATCACTGCCTCCAGTGCGGGCGCTCGTACCGGGTTCCGTGGCACGAGCCCTCGGCGGATCCTGCCGGCCCGCGTCCCGCGCGCCCGTCCGCTCAGTCGCCCGTGTCAAACCCACTGGCGGCGTAACTCGTCAGACCGCTGAGAGCTTCGATAGCCGGCTCGGCAATCCGAAGGCATGGCTTCCTGGTGCCGCATCCGGCGTATACTCTACGCTGGACCATGAAACACTACGCCGCCGTCCTCCTTTTTGCGCTGTCCGCCGCGGCTTTCGCGGATGGCGTCCGAAACACTTACACCCCTTACCGTTTCGCTGCTGTTGAGCAGTGGGAAGTGAAGGCATCCGGCAATCCGGGCGCGAGCCGCCTGTCCGGCAAGACGTGGACCGTGGATTTCACGCACGGCGCCGAGTGGGTCTCCCTCGTTCCGGCCGATCGCGTCGTGCTCGGCGATCCCGTCGGGTTCCGCCTGCGCTTGCGCGGCGGCGCGAAGGGTCACCCTGTCCACGTCTACCTCTCCACGCACTTCATGACATTCCATAAGATCGCCGGTGAACTCGCCGGCGCCGGCGATCAGGAGCTCGCCTTCGATGCGCCTCCCGGTCCCGACTGGCAATGGTTCGAAGGAGAGAACGACGGCAAGATTCACGGCCCGATCCGTCTCGGCGAGATCCGGCTCGAGTCGGGCGGCATCCGGGACCGCTTTGACCTCGAGATGCTTTCGGTCGCTGTCGAGACTGCGTCGCCCGCGGATCATCTTTGCGTCATGACCGCGCGCACAGACGACAGCAACGGCCACACCGTCTTCACTGCCGAGCCGCGCTGCCTCGGCACGGCGCCGCTCGCGGGAACGCTCCGCTGGGCTCTCCGCACCTGGAACGGCGAGCAGATCAGCAGCGGAACCCGCCAGGTCAGTGTTCCGCCTGAGGCGCGGCCCGAGCCCATTCGGATCAGCGCTCCCGCGCTCTCACCCGATCTGAAGTTCCTCGAGGCGGAGTTCGCATTGGAGATCCCGGGCCAGGAGATTCCTGTTGTCCAAACATGCTGGGTCGCGTCTCCTCCGCCCCACACGGACGATCAGCTCCGGCCGGAATCGCCCTTCGGCATGGGCGTCTACCTTGCCCGATTCAAGGGCGCGGACCAGGAACGCACGGCGCGCGTCGCGCGCGAGGCCGGTGTGAAATGGTCTCGCGAGGACTTCGAGTGGCCCGTCGTTGAACCCGAACGCGGCCGCTTCGACTGGACCTTTCACGAGAACCTCATCGCCACCGCCCGCCGCGACGGCATCAGCGTCTATGCCATCGTCTCCGGGTGGCCGTCCTGGACCGAACCGTACTCGATCAAGGGAATCGATGACTGGGTCCGCTTCCTCAAGGCGCTCGTCGGCCACTTCAAGTCCGACGTTCATCAGTGGGAAATCTGGAACGAGCCCAACATCTTCTTCTGGCAGGGTCCCAAAGACATGTACGCAACGCTGCTCATCCGCAGCTACCAGGCCATTAAGGAGGCGGACCCCTCGGCGGAAGTCCTCGGTATTTCCACCGCGGGCATCGATTACAATTTCATCGCCCGCACGATGGCTCTCGATGCGCCTTTCGACATCCTCACCATCCACCCGTACCGCAAGGTCTTCGACGATCGCGTGTTCATCAACGAGCTGAAGGCCGTCTCAAACCTCGCGCAGCGAGACAACGGCCGGCGCCGCCCTGTGTGGCTCACCGAGATGGGCTGGTCCACTTACACGCCCAGCAACACCGCAAAGCAGGACTTCGCGCCCACCACCCTGCGGGAGAACGCACAGCTCCTCGCGCGCTCGTATCTCTCCTCGATTGTTTCGGGCGTCGAGCCGCGGACCTTCTGGTACGACTTCCGCAACGACGGCGACGACCCTCTTTACTTCGAGAACGAGATGGGCATCGTCTACCGCGACTTCCGCCCCAAGCCGTCCTATGCCGCCTATAGCACGCTGGCGCGCGTCCTCGCGGGGAAGCGGCTGGCCGGGCCCGCGCCGTCCCCGGGCTACGGAACGTATGCGTACCGCTTCGAAGGCAAAGGCACGGCCATCGCCATGTGGAACCCTTATGAAGACACAGTAATCGAGGTGAAGGCCGGCGACATCGTCAACACCATCGGCGAAGTTCGCCACGTACCCGCGGCAGGCGGGCCGCTCCGTCTTCAACTGAAGCGCGGCGCGCCCGTCTATCTGCTGCTTCCTTGATGCGATGTCCCGAGTGACGCCAACCATGAACCGGAACTGCGCCATTTGCCGCATGCCCGACGTTCTGGGAAAATGACAGCAACTGGGCGGAGAGGCGGGTGCGCGACAAAGAAGTGGCGCGGTTGCCGATTTCTGACGAATTCGCAGGAATCCGAGCGTAGGGGTACGCAACGCTTTCCGGCTCGCAATAGGCTTGGTTTGTATCAGGGCATGGCTTCAGCC